>Ga0207906_1000102_pt1 | contig 70062 bp, 58 predicted proteins | sample LinPmetageLP37_FD_184050 | JGI IMG/M metagenome (GOLD analysis project Ga0207906, IMG submission 184050) | Marine viral communities from the Pacific Ocean - LP-37 (SPAdes) | ecosystem: Environmental > Aquatic > Marine > Oceanic | place: Pacific Ocean | collected 2010-06-16 | reverse complement strand
ATATCATGTTTTAATAGTCTGTCAACTTCTTTTTTTTAATTTGTTTCAACAAGTTAACTGGGTTGTTAATGTGTAATCACACACTAGCTACTTCCAGCTCGTCTTGATGAGGTGCGTATTATAGACGGTTTAACTTTTGTGTCAACCCGTTTTATTAATGTTTTTAATCTTATTTTAGAAGATGAGTAAATCTTTATTTCTTTCAATGAGTTATGATTTAGTTAATTTCAATAAGCCTAAAGACTATCTATAAATGTGCTATTTACTATACTTTCTAACATTAAAAACGTTTAGCTTTACTAGATAGTTACCTCGTATTATTTTTGAGCTTTATCGTCTATTAGTGCAACCATTTCTCTATTTCCATTTTATAACTTACCCATCTTTTCAAAAAACGATTTATACGCAGCGACTTTCTTATCCAACGATAGTGGATAAGCACGTGAGGTTGAAGGTAATCTATATAAGATTAGATTATTCACATCAGCTTTCTGGTTATCTTTACTCTGCCATTGATAAGGGTAATCCATACTTTGATTGGTTTTCGGATGCTTTGATTTGGCAATTGGCTCGTCTAATAACCCAAGCAGTACTTCGGTCGCCTTGCCTCCTGTCGTAAACAATGACTTTACCTTCGGCACTTGTGGCAAGATAACCTCTAAATCAACAGGTGTGACTACTGTTAGATTTTTATCCGAAGCATTACCCGTCTCACGGATGGCTTGCTTTACTGTCGGACAAGACGCAATGCCACGTTCAAACATAAAATCTCGAATGCGCTCAGGGTCAAAGCGCTTCTCATCGCCTATTCTAAAGTAGTCAGCATCATCAAAAAATACTCGACCATATATCCGCCACATATCATTATAAAAATTAGGATAATGAAAGCTCATCGCCCATTTATCAGCAGTCGGTGGAAACGTACCCATCATCATGACCGTGGCATTGGGTGGTAAGACAGGCTCAAAAGGATGGGTTTCGAGCTCTGTGGCTTTGTCATTAGACAATTTCGATTCAGTATCAGTGGTTTTTTGAGTGCTTGGTGTTTTTATAGTCATGATATTCTTCATCAGAAAAGCGGTTTTTTTGGTATCATAGCAAGTCTAAACACTACCTCACTTGTAATCACGCTATATAGCCAAACTTAGTCGGTTCAATCAGTTGACTTAAATAGCGCGATATCTTTTTACTTGGCCTGAATTGCTTAGGCTTTGATGGCAGCTGTGAACGCAAATATTGTCATTGCGATAAATGAGCACTGTCGTAAAGTAGTTAATTAGCTTGATTGTGAAGGATTTAACTTTACTATTTATGAGCTAAAGATATGGTTAAAGTGCGGTAAGTGTTTGTATCTTTTATACTAATAGCAACCGCAGTAACTGCGCAAGCATCAGACAAGAAACCAAGAGAGTACTTATGAGTGACTTAAACAGCGATTTAAAAATTACGGTAATCGATCATCCACTAGTCCGTCATAAACTCAGCCTTATGCGCGAAAAAGACTGTAGTACTTATAAATTTCGTACATTGACCAAAGAGCTTGCGCGCTTGATGGCTTATGAAGCAAGCCGTGACTTTGAAATCGAAACTTTCCCAATGGAAGGATGGTGTGGCGAGATCACTGGTGAGCAAATCATCGGTAAGACGGCGACGATCGTACCGATTTTACGCGCAGGTATCGGCATGCTTGATGGGGTGCTCGATTTGATCCCTACTGCTAAGATTTCTGTGGTCGGTCTACAACGTGATGAAGAAACGTTGCAGCCAGTCCCTTTCTTTGAAAAATTCGTGAGCCACATGGACAAACGTCCTGCACTTATCATTGATCCAATGCTAGCCACAGGCGGCTCAATGGTTGCGACCATCGAGATGCTAAAGAAAAATGGCTGTACTAATATTAAAGCATTGGTATTGGTGGCTGCACCTGAAGGCGTACGCTTGGTAAATGAAGCGCATCCTGACGTGACTATCTACACCGCTGCGCTAGACAGCCATTTGGATGAGCATGGTTACATCATCCCAGGTCTAGGCGATGCTGGTGATAAGATTTTTGGTAAGCAGTTATCGAATAGATAAGTCGCATTAGGGTAAATAAAGTCGTCATCAAAATTATAGCAACAGCAGATAGCATCAATAATAAGGACAGATCATGAACGTATTGATTACAGGAGCGAGCGCGGGTTTTGGTAAAGCGTTGGCAGAACGTTTGGTTGCTAACGGCCATCGCGTGATTGGTTGCGCCAGACGCCTTGATAAACTGAATGCCTTGGCAGAGACTTTAGGTGAGGCTTTTTTACCCGTGGTTATGGATGTGAGTGATACAGCTTCTATTCCGCAAATCATTGCTGACTTGCCTGATGATTTTAAACAAATCGATGTCTTGGTCAATAATGCAGGATTGGCACTGGGTACAGAGCCTGCTCACAAGGCCAGTCTTGATGACTGGATGCGTATGACTGATACCAATATCAAAGGCTTGATGGCATTGACCCATGCGGTCTTGCCAGCGATGGTCGCGCGCGATAATGGTTATATTATCAATGTCGGTTCGATAGCTGGTAGCTGGCCTTACTTTGGTGGCAATGTTTACGGCGCAACTAAAGCGTTTGTAAAACAGTTCAGCTTAAACTTGCGAGCAGATCTGATTGGTACCCAAGTGCGTGTGACCAATCTTGAACCTGGCAACGTTGCTGGCACTGAGTTTTCAAACGTGCGCTATCATGGTGACGATGACAAAGCTGCCAAGGTGTATGATGGCTTTAAAACTATGACAGGTGAAGATATTGGTGATATTTTGTTATGGTTGATTGAGTCGCCTGCTCATATTAACGTCAACCGCCTAGAAGTAATGCCAGTCGCCCAGACCTATAATGGACTGACGATTGCCAAGCAAGATTAATATTAACTGCTCGACTAGTTTTAGTGTCAATGTTGATTATCAATATAACACTTATCAACACCGAACCTGTTAGCGCATCTCATAAGATCGAAGCAATATAGAGTCATCTATATTGCTTTTTTTACATCTTCAATAGCTTGCTCATTGACCAAACGCAAATCCTGAAAGTCCAAAATCAGCACTTCGTTACGCAGACGTTCACTAGTGCGCTTATTATGACGTATGGCAAACCCCAATACTTGCTTACCAGTGATGGTTATCTGATTAATGATTAACCTTGACGTATTCACGGTCAGATTTTGTGCCAGATTATGAGACATTTTCTGAGTATTTATTATTGTCGTTGCCGGATTCACCGTCGTGGTTAACATCTTAGTCTGTCGTACACTTTTGGACATATCTCCTGCAAAAAACAATACTTGACCTAATGGTAAATACTGCGCATGGCGTACTAATTCTTGTCGGAACAATGCGGGCATATCTGTATTAAAACTGTCTTCTGTCTGCTGATAAAATGCGGTGAAGTTACGATGCAAATAACGCCCAAATACTGTGGTATTAATCCATTCTTGATAAACATCATCTGCCAATAACTGTTTGGTGAAAGCACTGGCATCAATTGTTACCTTCCTACTCAAAGTAGCAGACAACATCGACAGCAAAAGCGCCTTCGGACTGGTAAATATCTGCTGCTGCCATACTTGTGGATATAGGCTACTATCGAGTAATGGTAATGTTGATCTGCTCATGCGCTTATATCCTCAACGATCATTTTCAGTCCCTAAATAGCGTTGGTATCGTCTCACTGTTGACTTCTACCCTTAGCCAAATTCTATGCTATGGTCTGGTAACAGCTTCAATATAGCAGTCTTTTATTCGCGGTATAACTATTTTGTAGCTGTGTACTCTACCGCAATACTCTCTTAGCTAAATTGACCGAGACAGCTTGAAAAATCAAAGAGATATCACTCTATGAAAAAAGACCTCATACCCTTTCCTACTCCCTACCAGCTAAAGACCATTACTGTCCAAACAGCTGATGGAACGTTGCTGCCCGTCTCTGTTATTGGCAAAGGTAAACCTGTCCTACTAATGCACGCTTTTGGTATGGATGCGCGGCAATTTTTGCCATTTATTTTACCGCTCATTCAGCACTACTGTTTTTACTTGCCACATTTTAGAGGGTTTGGTTTGGCCAGTGACCTAACGTTGCCAACGTTTGATTTTATTGAGCAATATGCACAAGATACCCAAGATGTGTTTGAGTACGTGAGCAAAGAAACTGGCTTTGAGGCTTTTCCTGTTGCCGCGATATCGATGGGAGCATTGGTCATGTGGGCATATTTTCAGCGCTTTGGTACTCAGCGCGTCAGTCACTATCTGAACATTGATCAAGCACCGATTATTCATAATCAGCCAGACTGGCAAGGTGGCGGTGTATTCGGTACACGACAAACCGAATTGTTTGCGCAATTTACACAGTTAATTACTGACACTGCTCCTTATTTACAAGCCGAGCAAGTGGTCGACTTCCGTCACCTGCCCTATCGATTAAAAGTAAATTTATTAGACATGGAACGCTCTTTTTCTCTGCTCTCTGTCAGTCGCAAACCTTCGCAATTATTGGTAAAAGCCCTCAGCTATCGGGCACCGCACAAAATCTCATTGATGGAGCACGCGACATGGCAACACAAACTACGCTGCCTATCTGCGTATGTTGCACTGCCCTACGATTACCGCGACGTTTTGCCAACGGTCAATATTTCGACTACCTTACTGATTGGTGCGCGCTCGCAGTTATATAATGCAGAATGGCAACAGCGTTTGACCACTCTGCTGCCCAATGCGCACAGTATTATTTTGCCAACATCGGGCCATGCCGTGCCGATGGATGCACCTGTAGCATTTTATAAAGTATTGAAAGAATTTCTGAATGCTTAATTGTAAGTTTGCGATAATGCACAAAAAAAACGACCTCAACGGGTCGCTTTTTTGTGCGCTAAATTCAATCTAAATCATTGGCTAAGTATTAATCATTTAATGGCTTAATCAATTCGAATCGCAGAATTTCCTTACCATCGACCGTAACCGTTTCAGCAAACATCGCAAGCGGACGTGCCCACACGCCATATTCACCGTATAGGCAACGATATACCACTAGCGATTCTTCGGTTTCTGAATGCTGCGCCGTATGCAGTACTTGATACAAACTGCCTTTATAGTGGCGGTAAATGCCTTGGGGAATGGTTTTAGTCATAGCAAACTCCTACTATTAAAAAATGGCTGCTAATTATCGCTTCATAAAAAAGGTCGACAATTACTGCCGACCTCGCTCTTAATTATTTTTATAGATTATCTAAGCAACCGTCACTTTTGCATAGGCTTTCTTGCCTGCTTGAATTACAACCGTTTGACCTGAGGTCAAGCTAAAGCCAGCATTGACCTCTTCGCCATCGACTTTGACTGCATTGCGCTTGATCATGTCTTTTGCCGCTGCACTATTTTTAGCCAAACCTGCTTGGTTTAATACCTGTGTGATAAACAAGGCCTCTTGACCTTCTTCAAGCGTTAATGTTACTTCTGGCAAATCCACTGGTAGCTCGCCATCGGCTAAGACGTTACCAGCAGATTTGTGCGCATTAGCAGCGGCACCGGCATCATGGAAACGCTCGATTAACTCTTCGGCAAGGATACGTTTGATTTCTTGTGGATTACGGCCGTCTTTCATTTCACGCATCAAGCTTTCAACCTCTTCCATTGGCTTAAAGCTTAAGAACTCAAAGTAACGATGGATTAGCGTGTCCGGCATAGACAGGATTTTTTGATACATGGTGCCTGGTGCGTCGTAGATAGCGACATAGTTGCCCAGTGATTTGGACATTTTATTGACACCATCCAGCCCTTCTAAGATTGGCACAGTGATACAAACTTGTGGTTCTTGGCCATAACGGCCTTGCAAGGTACGACCCATTAGCAAGTTAAAGGTCTGATCGGTACCACCAAGCTCAACGTCTGCTTTTAGGGCGATAGAATCGTAGCCTTGTACTAACGGATAAAGAAACTCATGGATTGAGATGGGCGTTTGCGATGCATAGCGTTTTGAGAAGTCATCACGCTCAAGCATACGCGAGACGGTTTGCTGACTGGCAAGCTGAATCATGTCAGCAGCGCTCATGTCGTTGAACCACTCAGAGTTAAAGACCACGCGAGTCTTTTCTTTGTCCAAGATTTTAAATACTTGCTCAGCATAAGTCGTGGCGTTGGCTTTGATTTGCCCATCGGTCAATGGTGGACGCGTGCTGTTTTTGCCAGAAGGGTCACCAATCTTGGCGGTATAATCACCGATTAGAAAATAAATCTCATGACCCAAGTCCTGAAAATGCTTGAGCTTATTAATCAGTACTGTGTGACCCAAATGCAGATCTGGTGCGGTAGGATCAAAGCCTGCCTTGATACGTAGCGGACGATTGAGCTTTAGCTTAGCCACTAAATCATCTTCAGATAATATCTCTTGCGTACCGCGCTGAATAAGGGCCAGTTGTTCTTCTAGGGTGTAAGTTTGATGGGTCATGATGCTCTCTATATATCACTTTAATTGGGATTTTTATGAATGACGGTTACTGGCTCAACACCTTAGGAAGTTTAGAACCTCAAAAGGTCAGAAAAAATGCTAGAATTTGACGGATATACTAGCGTTTTTTAAGGTAAATTGCCATGACCAACCCCGCATCGATTGCTGATACTGACCATAATGCCCTCGCAGACTTGCTTATGAATAATGGTTTGGATAACCCTTCAGACGATATTGATGACTTGACCTCTAATAATTCGAACTATGCCACCCTAACTGATGCACTTGAGCAAACCGTATTTGAAAGCTTTGATAATGGCTTATATATTGGCATGATGTCTGGCACCAGTTTGGATGGTATGGATACTGTGCTTTGCCAGTTTAATCCTGAGGTGAGTAACGAAGAAAATACCCAACCGCCGATGCGACTGCTTGCAACCTATAGCCAAGATTTTCCGCCACGTCTGCGTGAAGTACTATTTGCATTATGTCAGCCGAATGGCGTGAATCAACTTGTACCAGAGGCTGATGAACCAAACAGTGAATTGGATTGGTTCGGCTGGGCAAGTCGCGCGTACGCTGAGTTCGCGAGTGAAGTGGTCAATACTTTATTGCAGCAATCAAATACCGATCCTGAGTCAGTGCTAGCGATTGGCTGTCATGGCCAGACCGTACGTCATCGCCCACAAATGGGATTCACGTTGCAATTAGTCGATGCCAATATCATCGCTGAGCGCACAGGCATCAGCGTGGTCAGTGATTTCCGACGTCGTGACATGGCAGTTGGTGGTCAAGGCGCACCGTTAGTACCTGCGTTTCATCAGGCATTATTTGCCAACCCTGATAGCACACGTGTGCTATTAAACTTGGGCGGTATTGCCAATATAACCGTCTTGCCAGCCAGTGAAAAAGATCAAGTTGTTGGTTACGATACTGGACCTGCCAACTTATTGTTGGATGCATGGACCTCGTTGCATACCGATAATGCTTATGACGCAGGTGGTGCTTGGGCGCATTCTGGCACCATCATTGAGTTATTATTACAGCAACTTTTGGCACATCCATTTTTTGCTCAGTCTCATCCAAAAAGCACAGGTCGTGAGGACTTTAACTTAACTTGGTTGCAAAATGAGCTACAGGCTTTTGAACAAGCCAATGCTAACATCAGTTATTCAGCAGCCGATGTGCAAGCAACCTTGACTGAGCTAACGGCTATCAGTGCCAGTACGCAAATTAATATGTTTGTCAGTCATGCAAAAAACAGCTCGGTCTATGTTTGCGGTGGCGGTGCATTGAATGACTATTTAATGACACGCTTGCAAGCACATCTACCCCATTGCACAGTAAAAACCACTGAATATTTAGGACTTGCGCCAACGTGGGTCGAGGCCGTTGCTTTTGCATGGTTGGCTAGACAAACATTGATGGGTGAAACTGGTAATTTACCAGCGGTAACTGGTGCAAATAAAGGCGTGGTATTGGGTCAAGTATGTTTTGCCTGACCAGTTAAATTTTAGTTTACATACGTGCACCTATGTGTTTTATAATGACTTTTGAAACGCCATTCTCTTAGGACCTGTAAGTATAGGATATATCGCATGAGCCAGAATAGTAGTTCACCTATCGACCAAGCCACCACTGATGACACAAATAATATGACTGCAGCGCCTGTACATAAATCGCGTCAAAAACCACCTCACTACGAGCGTTCTGATGATACGCGTGTGGTAGTCACAGGTATGGGCGCCATTACGCCGCTCGGTCTAGACGTCGATAGCTCATGGACCAAGTTGCTCAATGGCGAGAGTGGTATCTCACCGATTACACATTTCGATGCCACCGGCTACCGTGCGCAAATCGCAGGCGTGATCAAAGACTTTGATGCCAAGCAATATATGAATGCCAAAGATGCGCGTCGCTATGATGAGTTCATGCATTATGGGGTTGCCGCTTCTGCTATGGCACTAAAGCACGCTGGTTTTATCAAGGAAGTCAGTGCTGCTGATGCGCCAGTACAAGGCGTTGACCAAGATCGCTTTGGTATCATTTTAGGTTCAGGTATTGGTGGTATCCAAACAATCGAAAACAGCCGTGATACCTTACACGAGAAAGGCGCGGGCAAAGTCTCACCTTTTATTATCCCAGGCTCTATCGTCAATATGGCCGCTGGACTGGTAGCGATTAAGCATAAGTTAAAAGGCCCAAACCTTGCGACATCGACGGCTTGTACCACGGCGACTCATGCCATGGGGCTTGCCGCTCGTTTGATCGCTTATGGTGATGCCGATGTCATGCTGGCAGGCGGTAGTGAAAAAGGCTCTAGCCCACTTGGTATAGCTGGCTTCAGTGCTATGCACGCACTCTCTACTCACAACGATGAGCCAACTAAAGCCTCACGTCCGTTTGATAAAGGTCGTGACGGTTTTGTCCTTGGTGATGGTGCTGGAGTAGTGGTATTAGAAAGCCTTGCCCATGCCAAAGCGCGCGGTGCAACGATATTGGCAGAGCTAGTCGGGTTTGGTATGAGTGATGACGCCAGTCATATTACTGCGCCACCAGAAGACGGTAGCGGTGCGGCAAGAGCGATGCAAAATGCGCTAAACGATGCTGGTATCGAGTCATCAAGCGTCGGTTATGTCAACGCTCATGGCACTAGTACTCCTGCTGGTGATGTTGCTGAGTCTATTGCTATCGAAACTGTTTTTTCTCCTGTAAAAGACAGCATCTTAGTTAGCTCAACCAAATCGATGACCGGTCACTTACTTGGTGCCGCTGGCGGAGTTGAAGCTATCTTTACAGTACTAGCGCTACAGCATCAGCATGTGCCGCCTACGATCAATCTAGATGATATCGAAGACAACTGTAACCTTGATTATGTGGCTAATCAATCACGCAAAGTTGATAACCTGCAGTATGCAGTATCCAACAGCTTTGGCTTTGGTGGTACCAATGGCTCATTGGTATTTGCTCGCTGGCCTATCAGTCAATAATAGCCATCCAGCTACAGCGCAGCGCATGGTAATGAATGCGTTGTAACGTTGGTGTCAGATTTGCTACGTTTGTCCACTTGCAGCCCCTTATCGTACTTGCGTATGATAAGGGGTAATTTTTGGAACATTTATGGACGATACCATGTCAAGCTACTCATTTTCCCATCAGTTTTATCAACGCTGGACGTGTGCGCCTGAGCCAGTACGCGCAGCGATTACCCAAGAACTAAAAGACATCACTACCCTGCTACAACCTGACACCTCATTTGAAGACTTCACTTTTAATACTCATGATTTAGATGCGCATGTAGACGAGCTATATGACAACTACAATGCAGAACAAGCCATTGCTAAAGCGATCACGGACAAACAAGAGAAAGAAGTCGCGGCCGCTGCAAAACAAAAGCTAGAAGACGAGCAGAAGAAAAAAGAAGCAGAAGAAGCCACACGCAAGGCAGAAGCAACTCAAAAAGAACAAGAAAAAAATACGCAGTCAGCGTTAAAGACAGACAACGACAAAAAACTGGCTGCTACCGACGTAGCTAAAGTAAACACAGATAAAGTCGTGGCAGATAGCGCTGTTACTGACGATTTTGTTACTGATAATTCTAGTGCAAAGACTGAAAAAGACGCATCAGAAGTCGTAAATACTGAAGGCAATGCTAACGATAATAAAAATGCTGATAACAAAACCATTAGCGAACAGGCACATGCGCTTAGTAATAACCACATTAAAGATATTAATAACAAAGCCAGTGCCGCGATTAATTTGGTATTGAAAGACGCGAAGCTAGATGCGACACATCAACAGCTAATCCGCGAGCTAGAAACACAGGTCGATGACTATCTCAGTGAGCAAATGATGCTAATGTCTGAAAACCTAAAATCTTGGCTCCGTGCTGAGGTAACCCAACACTTCAGTGAACAGAATGACTCAACTACTAATAATGAAGCTGCTAAGAAAAGCATCCACTAACAGTGATTATTTTTCAGTGTTAGACGTATATTTAGCAACAGTCGCTCAGTAGTAAGTATTAAATAACGAACACTAAAAAGCCCCGTAAATAATTTACGGGGCTTTTTAGTACTTTTAGTTAATGTTTTGAGCTTGGTATTAAATGGCTTTGGTACGTTCAGTCAGCCATTCAAGCGCTGCACCTTCAACACGATCTTTTAGCTCTGCAAAGACTTGACTATGATAGTCATTTAACCAATCAATCTCGGTTTGATCCAACAACGATGGCTCAATCAGACGCGTATCGATTGGGCAGTAAGTGATGGTCTCAAAGTTCAAGAAATCACCAAACTCTGTCTCAGTAGGCTTGGCAACTGACGTATTCACCACCAAATTCTCAATACGAATACCCCATTTACCTTCGCGGTATAGGCCTGGCTCATTACTAGAAATCATACCGACCTTCATCGCGCGCTCTTTTGGCGTGCTTGCGCTATAGGCGATGACCTGTGGGCCTTCGTGTACGTTTAAGAAATAACCAACGCCGTGACCCGTACCATGACCATAGTCCATCTGTGCTTGCCACAATGGCGCACGGCAAATAGCATCGATCAACGGTGAGGCAATACCATCAGGGAAATGGGCACGAGCCAGCGCAATGTGGGCTTTTAACACAATCGTAAAGTCACGTTTATGCTCAGCAGCGACTTGTCCAATACCGACTACGCGAGTGATATCAGTCGTACCGTTTTGATATTGTGCACCTGAGTCAATCAGTAGCAATCCGCCTTCGCCCTCGACCACATCAAGGTAGCTGAATTTTTCTGGCGTTGCACGGTAATGTGGCAATGCGCCATTTTCATTAAAGCCTGCTATGGTTGGGAAGCTTGGCGAGACATAATACGGCTGACGACTGCGCACGTCTATCAGCATACTATCAACATCTAGTTCACTTAAACGCTCGCCGTTTGCTAGACGCTGCTCAAATGTCGCAAAAAATTCAGCTAAGGCAGCGCCATCTTGACGCATCGCTTCACACACATGATCGATATCTGCATCAGATTTTACAGATTTGAGTAATGTGCTAGGTGCCATTTGCTCAATAAAGCCAACATCGTCTGCCATTTTTGAGAGTGTACCTACTGCGACTTTGCTCGGATCTAACAATAATAAATCGTCTGGCGTCAATGCACTCAATGCCTCTTGCACAGCAGAATAATCAGCCAATGTGATACCGCTGTCTTTTAGACTCTGTGCAATATCTTCATTTACTTTATCAGTATCAACAAACAACGTTGCTTTGTCTGCGTCAATCAACATATGTGACAAGAATACCGGATTGTAATCAACATCAGCACCGCGCAAGTTCGTCAACCAAGCAATGTCATCTAAGCTTGAAAGTAAATGATGGGTCGCACCTGCTTCTGCCATGCCTTCGCGTACTGCTGCAAGCTTTGAGGTGGCAGACTGAGCAAGGAATTGCTCATCGTGAGCATATAATTTGGCCGCTGGTAGTGCTGGACGATCTGTCCAAATCTCTGTCAGCACATCACGCTCAGTGATCAAAGTAATATCATTGGCATCAAAGGCATTTAGCAGGCGATCTTGCTCAGCGATAGATAAAACATTACCGTCCACTGCTACGCTATCCCCTTCTTGCAAATGATCGGCTAGCCAATCGATATGATTTGGCTGACCTGGCGCAAGCTTTTCTAAAGTAATACCTGTGCCTTCTAACTGGTCAGCGGCATGTACCCAATAACGACTATCCGTCCATAGACCTGCAAAGTCAGCAGTCACAACCAGCGTGCCGACAGAACCGGTAAACCCTGACAACCATAAGCGTGCTTGCCAGTACTCTGGTAGGTATTCAGATAAATGTGGATCAGCAGAGGGTACGATGATTGCGGTGAGATCTTGCGCGGCTAAGGTGCTACGTAAGTTAGCAATACGTTCGTGAATGGCTTGTTTATTCATTGAATGTGTCCTTATAGAGGTTATAAAATTTGATGATGGAGCGATTATTTACAATAGTCTTGTTCTAATAGTCGTCTTATTTGAGTTGTTGATACCGCTTTAGTTTTAATAAGATATTTATCATTGATAGCAATTATTCAAGCAAACAGTCTACTTATTTGACTGTATTTGTTTGGGTAGTTGCTTCTACTTATTCAGAATAAAAAATTGAACGAATATAGGCTTATAAAACGCTGTACTGCTGTTTATAGTGAGCTATCATTAGATGTTTGGGCAGATAGCAAGCTTTCAATGGCTTGTGCCAAATATCTCACTAACTAAAACAATAAAACGTGCTACCAGTAATGGTAACACGTCTCATCATATGTCACTTGTGCTGTTATTATTCACAAATGTACATCAGACTATCTTATTGCTTGGCCAGTTGTTTCTCACGCTCGCTTTCTTTAAGCATTTTATTGATAGGTTTTGCTAGTATCAATAATAGTACAGCGGTCACTACCAAGAAGATGGTCATGGTTGTGAACAGACCTGGTAAGCCTTCGATTTTATCAGCAGATACATGCCCACCAAAGAAAGCTGCAACCAAGTTACCCATAGCGATAGAAGCAAAGAATAGCCCCATCATTTGACCTTGCATACCTTCTGGCGCCAATTTAGTCATGGCAGACAAACCAACTGGGCTTAATGCTAACTCACCTAGCGTCAATAATAATAAACTACCAACCAACCATAGTGGCGATGCCAAGCCAGCACCAGGCGCTAAAATGCTTTTTGAGGCGAAAATCATCAAGGCGAAACCTGCGGCTGCCAGTAGCATACCGAGTGCAAACTTAGCCATACTGCTAGGCTCAAGACCGCGGTTACCAAGCTTGACCCAGATAATACTAACGATAGGTGCCAATATTAAAATAAATAGTGGGTTCAATGACTGGAACCAGATACTCGGTATCTCAAATCCTAAAACATTCAGATCGGTATAACGATCGGCAAATAAGTTAAAAGATGTTGGCTGCTGCTCAAAACTTGACCAAAATAGCGTCGAGCCAATGATTAAAACAAAGCAAATTAATAAGCGTAGTTTGTCCGTCTTATCCAATCGCGGTGAGATAAACATAATAGCGAAATACAAGATGACGACCGCAGCAATGATATACGTCATATACTCTGCAACCATCTCAGGATTAAACGATATCATGCCAGTAGACACTAGTAGCACTGCGGCTACTAGCAACGCAACGAAACCACCAACCCAGCGACCGATGTTTTTGTAATGGTCGTTAGATTTTTCCCACTCAGCAGAAATACCTTTGGCGCGTGCATAACGCGTTAAGTTCTTTTGCGCGACAAAACGATAGATCAGTAATGAGACCAGCATACCCAAACCACCAACGCCAAAGCCGACATGCCACATGCCTTTTTCTTTGAATACGCCGACGATAAGTGCCGCTAATAACGCACCGATATTGATCCCCATATAAAATAAGGTGAAACCGCCATCACGGCGAGAGTCGCCTTTCGGGTACAAGGCACCAACCATCACTGAGATACAGGTCTTAAATAACCCTGAGCCCAAGACAATACAGATTAAACCAACGAAGAAAAGCGTCATACCAAACATCGATGAAAGCGCGATACACAAGTGACCAAGGGCAATAATGATACTACCCCACCACAGCGCACGCTCTTGACCTAGCCAGTTATCTGCTAACCAGCCACCTGGTACTGCTGCTAAGTATAACGAACCAGCGAAAATACCATAAATAGCAGAAGCGGTGACTTCACTAAAGCCAAAACCGCCACTGCTCACTGTTGCCACCATAAATAAAACCAATAGTGGACGAATACTATAATAGGAGAACCGCTCCCACATTTCGGTAAAAAACAATGAGCGTAAGGGCGCAGGATGTCCCATAAAGCCATTGTCTAGAGCTTCTAACTCTGCTGCACTAGCCCCCGAATTTGTTTCTGTGCCCATAACTTTATTCCTTTAAAGATCATATTTGTAATGACCAAACCCCTGATTATCCAGATGGACGGTCATATAGGCGGAACATTGTTTCACTTGGTTATAATCAAGTAAAGAAAAAGTTGATCAAAAATTACACAAATACTCATAAAAAAAAGCCCGCTCTCAATGGTTGAGAACGGGCTCTTTTTATGACTATTTAGAACTGTATCATTATGCTTATAGCACTGTTGATAGAGACTTCATAATAAGACTCATTTTATAATTAAGTAGCACTATTTTAGATCATTTACACAGTCATACTACAGCTTACTGTGCTGCGGTCTCTTCAGTAGCTTCACCAGCCTCTAAGTCACCATCCGCTTGCTCAGCTGTCAAATCAGCATCAGCAACAGCGGCTTGGTTTACAGTGCCAGAGGCAGTCGCTGTACCTGCTTCCGCAGTAACGACTGCACTATCTGCATCTGCCGCTGGTGTTGCATCTGCTGCAGTTTCAGGCGCTGTAGCATCTGACGCCTCTGCTGTTGTTGCAGCTTCTGCATCGGTTGGAGCCGCTTCTTCTTCAGTAGCATTGGCTTCTGCTTCATCTGCCGCAGCCGACGCTTCAGTCGTCTCAGCAGTGATATGCTCGCCTGCTGGACGCAAAAATGCAGAAACACCAATAAGTAAGACAATACCTAGGAACATGGCAATGCCACCTAAAGCGAATAACAGCTCTTTTTTTGGATTGTTATTAACGATACCTTCTGACATACCTTATCCACCTTGCACAAAATATTTGAAATATTGACCTATTATATCGCAATTTATACTGATTTGTGAAAACCCTTAAGTATTTAAAGGGTTTATTATCCACAATTTAACTATTCATTTTTGGCACTTGTGACAGCTAACCACTTAATCAGTTATCTATTATTCGCTATCGACACATCTTACTTAATAATATTACTTAACCAAACGTACTGGAGACTTAGTACGTTTACCCAAATAGCTAAGTATCAGCAACAGTGCCATGATAAACAAAATAGGATATTGACCAAAACGCATGAATGGCGTGTTGCCAACTCGTGCCTGAATATCACCGCGCAATACAGTACGTTCAAACTGCGGTGCACGCTCTACGATACGACCTTTATGGTCGATAATAGCTGTCACACCTGTGTTGGTCGCACGCATAAACCAGCGACCGTTCTCTAACGCGCGCATCTGTACCATTTGTAGATGCTGTAGCGGGCCTGCCGACGTACCAAACCACGCATCGTTTGAAATGGTTAATAGGAAATCTGTGCCAATCGCGTTTTTACGCGTGGTATCTGGGTACGCTACTTCGTAGCAGATGGCTGCACCTAGGTTGTGCCCTCGAACACGCAGCGGCGACTGCTGATCACTGCCGCGACTATAGCTCATGATATCTTGGCTACCTGCTAGATTAGGCAAAATATCGAGCACGCCTTGGAATGGAATATATTCCCCAAATGGCACCAGACGTTGCTTTTTATACAGCCCTTCTGCCTGTGCCCCTAGCGCTACCACGCTATTGTAGAACGGCGGATATTTATCTGTACTGGCATCAAACGCTGCTTCATCCTTATAAGGAATACCTGTCACCCATGTCGTGTCAGTCTCTTTAGCCATCGCGACCATTTCACTGATAAAACCCACAGCTTCTGTCTGAAACATAGGAATCGAAGATTCAGGCCACAGCACGATGTCACGCCCCCACTCATCTCGGGTCAACGTTGCATAGATTTTTAGCGTTTCAATCTGATACTCAGTGAGCCATTTTAGGTCTTGAGGGATATTACCTTGAATCAAAGATACCGATAAATCAGGAGTGCCTTTTGGTTTGGTCCACTGCGGATTGATTAACCATAGCGCGCTACTAATGACTAGCAAGGCTATCGATGGAATCATATAGCCACCGCGGCGACGCAACAGCTCAACGATACTGGCAGCCAGTAGTACTGCCACAAAAGAAACCGCAAAGACACCAGCCACAGGCGCGAGCGACGACAACCAGTACTGCTCAGTAAATGCATAACCAACGAATAGCCAAGGAAAACCAGTAAATAGCCACGTTTTCATCCACTCTTGGAGTATCCACAGGGCGGCAAAAGATAACGGCTGCTTGCCGACCACACGATTAAAGATGAACGCCAAAAAGCCATGGAACAAACCCATGCCCAGACCCATAAGCGCAATCATAATCAGCGCAAGCCATGCGGGTGTATCGCCATAAACGTGTATCGAGGTGTATAGCCAAAATGCTCCAACACACCACAGCCCTGTACCGTACGCTTGACCAATTAGAAAGGCGCGGCGACCTGTCATCGCTGGTACCAATAACGCATATAAAATAGCAGGTGATACCAAGGCAACTGGCCAAATGCCATAAGGCGCGAGCGCGAGTATGAAAGCTGCCCCTGCCAGCCAAGCTATTAATACCGTCAATCCCATATGTAAACCTTTTGGCTTATCGGGGTTCAGACGTTTTTGCAAATCAACAGTAGACAGACGCATAGCAGTTATCCAAAACCATATTTTCTAAAATTTCTCAGCTAAGCGATGAGATAACACTCACGCAAAACCTGACTGCACAATGCTTTATGCAGGGCCACAAATAAAACCCACCCATGATACCAGTCAAAACCTACAAGTGGGTAAATTTGCGTAGCTAAAACCTCATTCTAAAGTTCAAAAGGCAGAAAGCAAAAAACACGATTTTTCATCGTGTTTTTTATTGAATTTGCTAACAAGGTTTATTCATTGACCAACTATCGTGACACTATAAGCAAGCTAGTGGCTACCTATCAATATCTGTTGCTCAGCATTGGTTTTGGTCAGCTCTAAATTTTGGATAAATCGCCCTTCGACATCGGTAATAGTAATCTTCCAATCATCTATCACGACGCTCTCGCCCTCTAAATCACCAACGAAGCCAAGTGCTTGCATGACCAGACCGCCCATCGTATCGACATCGGTATCGTCAAAACGGCTACCAAGCTCATCATTACAGTCTTCAATTACTGTAGACGCTTGCACACGCCATGTATTTGGTTTTTCTGGATCAGGGACAATGTTATTGATATCGCTGTCTTCATCAAAGTCATCATGCTCATCAACGATGTCGCCCACGATTTCTTCCAACAAGTCTTCCATGGTGACCACACCACCGAAGTTACCAAACTCATCCACGACAATCGCCATGTGTACTTGAGTACGCTGCAAAGAGCGTAGCAAGGTATCAGAACGAGCCGTTTCACTGATATATAGCGGCTGACGCACCAAGTCTCTAAGACGCTTACTGTCAATTTTATCTTCTTGATTGCGGACCATATGTACCAAAATTGGAATCAAGTCTTTTGCCAATAAGATACCGATGACGGCATCATCATCTTGACTGTCAAAAACAGGATAGCGCGAATGGGTGGTCTCAAGAATGATGTCCATCACTTCAGCAAGACTGGTACTCTCGTGCAGACCAATTACTTGCGGACGCGGCGTCATGATTTCGCGGACTTGTGTCGCAGGCAAATCTAACACGCCTTCTAACATATCGACAGTATCAGGCTCTAAAAACTGGCGCGAGTCTTGTACCAGACGAATCAATTCATCACGGGTTTCGGGGGCGGTCGATAGCCAGCGTTTTAAGCCGCGCATCGACCAACTACTCGGGCTGGGAGTGTCGTCAGACATGGTGGTGTGATTTAACCTCTTTAGTTAATAAAAATTAGAATAGTATTCAATGGAAAAACGAACAATACTCAATAAAAAAAACAAGTAGAGCCTAGATGGGGATAAAAGTAGCAAATAAAACGGCTAGTTTGTTATTAATTACTGCATGAATAACAAATTTGCTAGTACAAATTAGCTTCACTTTATCGCAAGGCTCACCGACATTCAACGACAAATTCACTCAAATTGTATTGTCAGCCTGTTATAAACTTTGCTATGGTCAAAGCCTTTATTTATCAAAGCAAACCCTATGTCGCTACGTTCCGTTTTTTCTCGCTTACTCTCGTCGCGTTCACGCAGTCGACGGTCAGACAGTCGTGGCTTAGAGAGCCGTGGTTTAGAGAGTCTGGACTTAAAACGCAAAACATTAGAACGTGAACACCCAAAGCCTACATGGCACCAGCATCTTGTGATTTTTTTAATTGCCGTTACGTTATTGTTATCAGCGCTATGGTTGTTACTTGCGATTTGGTATCAGTATGGCGTCAGCTCAGTATTGACTTGGATTGCGACAATAGCGATTGTAGGTATATTGGCTGCGCTGCTAAGTACACGTTATTGGGATACTGTCACAAGAATATTGCAAAGTGACTCATTGTCTAATAAGAAATCAATTAGCAAAAATAAAGCAACCAAGCTGCTTATCGGCGTATATGGCGCTGTTTGGCTGGTAGGTCTAGGTTGGTTTTTTTCTATCGAACCTAAACAAGATCGAGAATGGATGGCTGAGGTCGACCAGCGAGTCTCCTATGAGCGCGATGCGACCAACCCTGACTTGATTACCTTAACCAATATCCGTAACTTTGATTGGCAAACTGAAGAAGATGCCATTGAACATTGGGATACCCGTACGATTGATTTGTCTAAACTCTCTGGCGTTGATGTGACCAACTCTTATTGGATGGGTCCGCTGATTGCTCATACCTTAGTTAGCTTTCGATTCGAAGATGATAGACCACTTGCCTTCTCATTTGAGATTCGTAAAGAAGACGGCGAGTCTTTTTCAGCGCTGGCTGGGTTTTTTCGACGTTATGAGCTGAGCCTGATTGCCGCAGAAGAGCGCGATATTATTTACACTCGCAGCAATGCGCGCGGCGAGCAGGTTTATTTGTTTCCTATTAGCAATTTGCAGCAGCATGAAGTGAGGTCGCTATTTGAGTCTTATCTGACTGCGGCTGATGATTTGAACGCTAAACCTGCTTGGTACAATACATTGATTAGCAACTGTACCAATATTATCTTTTATATGGCGCGTATCGTTAGTGGCGATCGTTTGCCATGGGATTATCGGATTTGGGTGTCTGGTTGGTTACCGAATTATCTATATGATGTAGGCATGTTGGATGCGGCGCCAGAAAAGAACAACCAGCCTTGGTCAATGAATACGTGGTACGAGCGTACCCATATTAACCCGAAAGCAAAAGGCTTTGATAATCAAGTCAACTCACAGTCTGATATCGATAGAGATAAAAACAGCCATAAATTCTCACAGCAGATTCGTCAAGATATTCCGATACCAGCATTGGCTAACTCGCAAGCCAGTGCGGAAGCAAAGGCCAAATCTACTGCTCAGGCATCTAACTAACTGTAGATTAAGGCTTAACCCAATTAACCACCCGTGTCTCCATCTCTTCATCAGACATACCGATTTCCGTGACACAGCGACCAGCGACGCCCACGTTGGCCGCTCGCATTTGTTGTTGTGTCACCACCGCATCCCCAGTCAATAGTAAATGCCAACTTGGTAAGCCCTGCCCTTTATACAAACGCTTATAAGCGCAGTGCGATGGTAGCCACATCATCTTGGGCAAGTTGTCCATAGTCAGCTGAATACAGTCTGGCACGTGCTCCTGACGTGTTGCATAGTGACTGCAATATCCTGTCGCGCAGTCCATCAACTGGCAGGTGACATCGGTATACTCGACCAGCTCCTCATCCACATTGCCGCTTTCATCTTCATCGATGTACTTAATCAAGCAGCAACTGCCGCAACCATCACACAACGCCTCCCACTCGCTATGGTTTAATTCTGTCAACGCAAATCGCGACCAAAACTGCGGACGTAGTGGCTCAGACTCATACTTAGAGTCAGTATCAGCATTAGAATCGACATCGGCACTATCAGGGAACAAACTCACCGATTGCGCAGGCGTGGGCGCTACATCGAAACCTAAGTTCAAGTCAGATTGGTCATTATTTTTGTTTAACAAATTTATAGTCATAAAGTCGCAGTAGCATTTTGATAAAGAGCGTTACAGTATTATAGCTGTTTTTGCTAGACATGGGCGTTAAGGTAGTACGAGTTAGAAAAACGAACCATCACAATGACGAATAATTAAAACTCACAACATAAAAAAGGACAATAATATGTCAATTAAGACGTTTGAATTAATCAGTACTACCGAGAATGGTGTAGAACTTATCAGTTATGTAGCACTACCAGAAAACGCTTCAGATGAAAATCCAGCAGCAGGTATCTTGGTTGCACCAGAATGGTGGGGCGTGGTCGATCATCCAAAATCAGTGGTTGAGCGTTTGGCAGAAGCGGGCTATGCAGCAGTCGCTATGGACGTTTACGGTGAAGGCAAATTAACTACTGATGCAGCGCAGGCAAACATGTGGATGGAGCAAGTACTGGCCGATCAAGACATGCTAATGGCACGCTGCCGCTTAATTTTGAATGATTTCAGCGATCAGTTATCAGTCGATGGTGATAACCTAGGCGCAATCGGTTACTGCTTCGGTGGTAAAGTCGTCCTAGATATGGCTCGCGAAGGCATGCCGCTAAAAGCGGTTGCTACGTTCCATGGTAACCCAACGCCAAAGCAGCCAGCAGACAAAAACTTTGCAGCAAAAGTGTTGGTCGCTCATGGCCGTGATGACTCAATGGTATCAATGGATGCTATCGAAGGTCTAAAATCAGAGCTAGATGCAGCCGATGTTGACTACACTATCGACGTCTATGACAATGCCAAACATGGCTTTACCAACCCGCATGCCGATGAGCGTGCAGCTAAAAATGAAGTAGATCTTGGCTACAATGAAGCCGCTGCTAAACAAAGCTGGGAAAATATGATTGAGTTTATGAAAGCCAATTTAGCATAAGAAATGATTTGGTATAAAGACTATTAAAAAGGGTAGCTTAATTATTAAGCTGCCCTTTTATTTTGAGTGTCATTCTAGCATTTGTCTTTTAGCCCAGTAATCAGAGTAGTCTTGTGCTTCTTATCAAATCACGTCATTATCACTTTACTATAAACTGGATTGAGTGACGAAGATGTTGTATCTAATGGTGACCCAGTTGGGCTGGCTGGCTTTTACGATTTTATTGATTGTAGTGGTCGCGCTATATACTAGGATAGCTCGAAAAATCGAGCATCTACGCCGTGATGTAACGAATCTACAAGCTGAGCTTGAGCAGCAAAGACATCGTAGTATGACGCCTTCGTCTGCACCTTTAATCGATAAAAATGATTATGCACGCAAAGCTGCTACTAACGATCCTCATCTTAAAGGCAATGTTCCTAAAGACAGTGACGCTAAAGACCATGATGCTAAAGAAATAGCTTTTGACTCACAACACTCTTCTCCAGATAATCAGCTGCCTGTATCACCACCACCGCTTCCTACCGTTGCTTCAAACTCGACCATACATGCAGCATCAAGTATCTATGACGATAAATCTATAGGCAATAATGCCTCGATAAATACGAAAAATACGGCGTCTACCGCACCGATTGAGCCAGATGAACGCTCATTGCCTATTGTGACCTCACTGATTCATTCAATCAAAAACTGGTTTTTCGGTGGCAACTTAGTCGTGCGAGTCGGCGTACTGGTGCTGTTGGTAGGCGTAGTACTCCTGCTTCGCTTATTAAGCGAATATATCGAGATTTCGATTGCCACGAAGTTGATAGCAGTTGGCGTTACAGGTTTAGCATTGGCAGCGCTTGGATTAAAGCTGACCGCAAAACGCTTTTCATATGGGATTACGCTACAGGGCGCAGGCTTAGCAATTGCGTATCTAAGTACCTTTTTTGCTTACAGTGTTTATGAAATCATTCCTAGCATCCCAAGCTTTATCGGGCTTGGGTTGTTGTCTGCCATTACCATTGCCCTTGCCGTACGTCAAAACGCATTTCCATTAGCCTTACTGGCATTATCTGGTGGATTTTTTGCACCAATTTTGACCAGTGAAGATACTGGCAGCTTGGTCACCTTATTCAGCTATTATCTACTGCTAAACGTCACCATTGCCGTCATTGCTCACTATCGACCGTGGAAAATATTAAATCTATTCGGTGTGACTGTGACATTTGGCTTGGCATACTATTGGGGTATCAGCGAAAACCTGAGCACTGTCATTGAAACGCAGCGCTGGTCATTGATAGCGTTAGTAACCTTACACTGGCTGCTTTACTTATTTGTCGTCATTCGTTATGCGCAGCAAATCATTACCTATAATGCGCTAAACGAGAAAAACCTCAGTCATGCTGATAATGTAGATGGCACAAAACACTTGGACAAAGGCCTTGTAGGCAGCTCCTATGTATTCCCCATTGATACGGGTTTGCTGTTTTCTGTACCGCTACTGGCCTTTGGCTTATTTTCTGCCTTACTAAATGATATCTCTAACGCCCTCACGATTACCAGTGCCATTTTGGCTACGGTTTATCTTGGCTTAGGCTGGCTATTTATCCAGCGCAGTAAACGCTATGCTTTAATCACCGAAGGCATGCTAGCGTTAGGATTAGGATTTTTTGCGCTCGTTATTCCGATGGCGCTAGATGCTGAATGGATTGCTTTTGGTTGGTCAGTACAAGGGTTGGCGCTAGTATGGTTTGGCAGGCGTTCGTTGCGATCGTGGTCGGTATTATTTGGCTTACTATTACAGCTCGTCAGTATTGGTATGCTAGTGACAACAGCGATATTCTCTATCGAAGACTATCCCGTTTTAGCCTTTAGTATTTCAGCGCTCAGTTATCTAGCGACCGTCTTTATTTTACGTGCTAGCAACTCCCCTGCTGCGCTGATTAATACGTTAGACGGCAGTAATAACCTTAACAATAAAGGTGCTACAACATCTTCGGTCATACAATCACTGGACAGCACATCAGATGCGTTAACCAACTATGCCCATGCGCTGGGTGTCAGTACGCAAGCGGCGCAGCAATGGCTGACCTCCATTGATAGTCAAAGCCGCGTATTCAAATTTGTTTGGCATAGCCCTAGATTCATCAAATTTTTAACATTGACCGCGATGGCTTGGCTACTACAAGTACTAATGCTTGATTTGCATCATTGGTTTGATATCTGGCAATCAAGTACGACGGTAATTGCACTGGCAGCACTTATGAGCTTGATCGCTTATTGGGTCATCAATCGCTATCGTCCGTGGGCGGAAATCAGACAGCTTAGTCATGGATTATTAGCCTTGTTCTACTTCATGCTAATACTGCAACTGCCCCAAAAATTCGAGCAAAATTTAACATGGTCAACAACGGAATGGTTGGTGTTTGTGGGGTTAATAATCGGCTGGTTAGTCATGGGTCAGCTATGGCTAAAAACATGGTCTGATACATGGTCTGATAATAAGAATACCTCACGTTATACTGCTGCAAGCTGGCTAGGTACGGGTATCTTACTTATTGCTGCCGCGGCGCATTATGGCCTACCAGACTCTGATGGCGTGATGGCTTTCTTGTTTTCAGCAGCACTCATATTATTTGGATTATGGTTCAATCATCGTTATCTCAGTCAAAATGAAGAAAATACATCGACTAATAAAATTTCAGAACAAGGTCTGCTATATTGGTTTGATTGGCAACAGGCACTATTAGGATGCGCTGCCATTTTTGCTCCCATTGCTTTACTGTGGGTTGTTCTTACCAATTGGTCTTATGATGGTGTGATTTGGGGAATGTCTTATTTTCCATTGTTCAACCTATATGACATCACATCTTGGCTGACGCTATCGGTTGGTTTTAGTCTGTATTACATCAGCCAACGCCGTCGCAATGACACCGTTATCGATTCGAGTGCAGCTGCCAAATCTAAGCGCGTACTCACCACTGAAAATCTGCTAATTATATTGGGACTAATCAGTTTTTGGTTAATCTCCAGCATGTTGGTCAGAACGCTACACGCCTTTATTGGTACGCCACTTTGGAATGACTATCAAGGCGGCGCATGGCAAAGCGAGCAAGTACAAACTGGACTGACAATTTTATGGACGCTCTTAGCCTTGGTCGCCACTATCCTTGCCAGCCGCTATTGGCAGCGCGCGCTTTGGTTTATGGGTATTGAATTATTAGGTATTGTCGTTCTCAAGCTGGTCTTGGTAGATTTGTCACAGACTGAGGCAATTTGGCGAGTGATATCCTTCCTTGGTGCAGGCAGCTTAATACTATTGATTGGTTACCTTGCCCCATTACCACCCGCGCAAGAGGAAACAGAAAACCAAAATCAGGCGTAATGACAAAGCTGGTTGGGTGAAATTGTGCCGTGAGCAAGGTGGTTCTGTAGTAAACTGGACACCATTAGAAAGTAAACGTTGATTGTTTTACTTTTAGCATTTTTTATAAAAGGTTATGAAAGCAGATGGATAAGAGAGCAAGTATTCAGTGGTTCCCTGGGCATATGAACAAAGCCCGTAACGAAATCAAAGAAGTCATGCCGCAGATGGATTTGGTCATCGAGGTCATCGATGCGCGTATTCCTTATAGTAGTGAAAACCCAATGGTCGCGGCACTACGCGGTGAAAAACCTGTTATCAAAATTCTGAACAAAGCTGACCTTGCCGATCCTGAGTTGACTCAAGCATGGATGGATTATCTCGAGCAGCAAGATGGGGTCAAAGCCATTGCGTGCGATACTGAAAAAGCCAATGATGTAAAACGTATTATCGCTATCTGTAAGCATCTCGTACCCAATAAAGTCGGGACTGGTCGCCAAATCAAAGCGATGATTATGGGTATTCCAAACGTTGGTAAATCAACGCTGATCAATACGCTAGCAGGACGCGCTGTGGCGAAGACAGGCGATGAGCCAGCCGTGACCAAATCGCAGCAGCTAATTAAGCTCGACGATGACATCATGCTCTATGACACACCTGGTATGCTCTGGCCAAAAGTTGAAAACGAAAACTCTGGTTATCGTTTAGCAGCGACAGGCGGTATTCGTGATACTGCTTTTGACTTCGCTGATGTAGCCAGCTATACCGCTGAGTACTTGATGCAAGCCTATCCTGAGCTGCTAAAAACTCGCTATAAAATTGAAGAGCTGCCAAAGACTGATTGGGAGTTCTTTGAAGTCGCTGGACGTAATCGCGGCTGTGTACGCGCTGGCAATCAAGTCGATACGTACCGTATGTCTGAGATTCTGATTAACGAGCTGCGTAGCGCAAAGATTGGTCGCATCACGCTAGAAACACCAGCGATGACTGAAGCGGAAGAAATCGTCGTCGCTGAACAACGACTCGCTGCTGAAGAGAAGAAAAAGGCGAAAGAGGAAGAAAAGCGCTTACGTCGTTTGAAAACGCGGAAGAATCGGAAGTAGGTGAACTCTACTTTCCACACAGTTTTATTTAGAAAAACATCAGCTAAAGTATTAAATCTAACCGTTAATGACTTAAGAGGTGATCTTGAGTAAAGATGAAAAACCATTATGGATGTATTGTGCTTTATTAGCAGTTTTACTGTTACCCACACTATTTATAGCTGGTATAGCCGTTGGTAGTCGCGCGGAGATACCCAGTGACAAGGCATGGGAATATATTTCTATAACTATAAGCGCAATAGCTACCAGTATTATTGCTTTTTTGACTATCGTGTTAGCAGTAGAAACCTGGCGGTTAAGAAGAAATCAAGATGAACAGATAGACTCTAATCGTAAAGAGGCTATACGGCCGCACGTAGAAATATTCCTAGAATCATCAATAGTAGGATTTCAATTTATATTATTAAAAGTTGAAAATATTGGTAAAGGACTTGCTAGGAATATCAAATTTAAGAATCAAAAATCTAAAAGCGATCTTATAGAAAGTGAAAAAGAAATTATTGTTAGGCTCGAGGAACTTAGTTTTTTTACTAACTCCTTGAACACTCTGGGTGTTAATAATACAAAAAAGAGCTTTTTATTCAGCTTTATCGATATGCAGAACAAATATGGTAAAGACTTTTTTAAAACTAGACTGTCTTTCGAAATAACTTTTGAAGATATGGAAGGTAACTCATATACTAACTACTCGGTTATCGACCTTTCAGAATTTGAAGGAATAACAGAGGTAGGTAAAGGCAATCCCGCTTATCGCACATCAGTTGAAATAGAAAAAATAAGAAAAACTCTAGATTCTCTTGTAAAGAGTAATAAACGAATTAAGGTGGACTCATATTCTCAGAAGGATCGGAATATAGAAGATGAGAAACGTGAAGCAAGAATGAGAGAACACCTTTTGAGAAAAGACGAAAGAAAACTATGACCCAGCCAACTGCCAACTCTACACCTTCTGATACTAACTTTAACCACTCTCCCACATCTCTAAACTCCTTCGCCTCACGCCTACTAGATTGGTTTGCCGAAAATGGTCGCCATGACTTACCTTGGCAACAGCACCAAACCGATACGCCCAACCCTTATATTGTTTGGTTATCAGAAGTCATGCTTCAGCAAACGCAGGTGACCACTGTACTGCCCTATTTTGCACGTTTTATGGCGTCGTTTCCGACTGTGCAGGACTTGGCCGCAGCAGAATGGGATACCGTAGCAGAGCATTGGGCAGGGCTTGGCTACTATGCACGTGCACGTAATTTGCATAAAGGTGCTAAGCAGTTGGTAGAGATCATCGATGAAACGGGCGAGTTTCCGCAGACACTAGCAGGATGGGAAGCGATTTCGGGCGTTGGGCCATCGACTGCTGGCGCGATTATGGCGATGGGATTGCATCATTATGGCGTTATCTGCGATGGTAATGTCAAACGAGTGCTGACACGTTGGGCCGCTATCGACGGTGACATCACTAAATCTGCTACCACCAAAGATTTATGGGCATTGGCAGAGCGACTGACACCGACAGAAAACTCAGGACTATTTGCGCAAGCCATGATGGATATGGGGGCGACATTATGTATCCGTAGCAAGCCTGCCTGCCTATTATGTCCATTAAAAGAAGACTGCCTAGCCCATGCGCAAGGGCGCGAGACTGATTATCCCGTCAAAGCAAAAAAGCAGCCCAAACCTAGTAAATTCAGTGATGCACTGCTAATCGAAAGTGCAGATAGTGATATATTGTGGCTACAACGCCCTGACAATGGTATCTGGGGTGGATTATGGAGTTTGCCGTTACAGTTCGTGGAAAAAGTTGATGGTAAAACGAGTGGTAACACTGCGAAGAAAGTAGAAGCTAATGATGACAAACTATCGAATATGCCAAATGACGTACGTAGTAATGAAAAAGTATACGAAGCAGAATTTACCACTGCTGAGCAAATCATAAATGAGTGGCTCATAAAAAATGAACTGGTGGCAAAATCAGTTAGCAATACCTTGCTCGATGATGCGCCTATCAAGCATTCGCTGACGCACTTTCACTGGTATCTAACCCCGCGTAAATTGACGATTGACGCGACGCAGGTAACTGAGTTAAATCAGAAGTTAGCAGCGGCTGAAATTGACTTTAAGTGGCTAACCGAACAAAAAGCACAAGACAGCCTAGGACTGCCTCGCGCGATGGTTAAAATCTTAGAATAAGAAATTGGAATAAAAAAAGCGACTCACTATTAATAATGAGTCGCTTTTTTATGATGACAATCTAAAAGCAGCTGAGCCTACAGCACTTTAAGATTTTGGCACACGTAAACGCATGAGTCCTTCTTGTTGCACGGTAGCGACCAGTTTGCCATCTTGCCAAAACTGACCATGATTCAAGCCTTTCGCATTAGACGTGGTATCGCTCCACATGTCGTACAGCATCCATTTATTCAAATCAAAATCACGATGGAAATGCATTGAGTGATCGATACTAGCGGCCTGTAGACCACTGGTCATAAAGCTAACACCATGTGACATCAGCCCTGTACCAACCAAATAAAAGTCTGACGAGAATGCCAATAGTGCCTGCTGAATAGCCACTGGCTGATTGCCCAATTCACGAATGCGTAGCCAGTTTGCTTGCTTGGGTTTCATAGGTTCTGGGCTAATCGGATTACGCGGCTTCACTGGCTTAATCTCGACATGACGGCGGCGCATAAATCTTGCTTTTAGTGCTTCTGGCACTTTTCCGACGTTCTCTTCTTTTAGATCTTGCTCTGTCAGCAAGTCTTCTGGCGGTGGATAGACAGGCATGTCTTCTTGATACTCAAGCCCATCTTCCATCGGTGAAAACGAGGCAATCATTGAAAATATCACCTGCTCAACAGGCGGCTTGCCTCGTACTTCTTTATATTGAATAGCCGTGACTTCACGTGCAGACAGGCTACGACCATCACGCAATCGACGTACTTGATATATCACGGGTTGGTTGATATCGCCACCACGCAAAAAATATCCATGCAGTGAGTGACAAGGTTTGTCTCTGTCTAATGTATGCGCCGCTGCCATAATCGCTTGGGCGAGCACTTGCCCACCAAATATACGACTGCCCACATAGTCATGGCTTTTACCCTCAAACACATCAGGGGTAACTTCAATAAGCGCGATGGTAGCTAGCAGCTCATCAATCAGTTGTAGATTATCGGACATGACGATATGTTTCCTTATTTTTATCAAAAACGCTCAGCATCTGATGATATTGATGCCATATAGCCATCATATTTGAATGTAAAATAATGCGAGATCACTTATCAATATCTGTCGAAGGAGACCTTAAAATAAACATACAGACATCGTTAGCGATGTTATTACCGAATATTTATTTTCTACAGAAAAGGTAAACATCTTACCCAATATCGGTGGCTTTGACTAGTTACCGTCGGCTTACTCATAAGTATTGCTTATCTGTTTTTGCCCGACAAATCGCAGCTAGAGAGCAAAACAAGCAATCTCAACCATAAAAAAACGAGATGTATAACAACACCTCGTTTCTGGTAAATACGTCGATGCTTATGGCTTAACTGCTACGAGTACACGAATAGAATCCGGTACTAATGATAAGTTACCAAGTGCTTGCTCACCTTGAGCTTTAAGTTGCTCTAAACGCTCAATCTCTTCAGGACGTACGTTTGGATTGATCGTCTGTAGATGTTTTAGACGCTTGATTTCGCGTGACCATTGCTGACTAAAGCGGCTACTTGCTTGCTCACCAATCTCAGCGATCTGCTGACGAGCAATGTCTTCGGCTTCATAATAACGCTGCTCAATCACATCGCTACGTACTTTAATCACTTGACGAGCACGGTTTTTATCCAATCGCTCAACGTGCGGCATAATCATCTCAGCACTGATACGAGCCGATAAATCACTGCCCTGCTCACTGATAAAGACACGGATATTTTGCGTGGACAAAGTCGCTGGCAGATTGAGCACTTTTGGCGCGATTGCTTCAACACGGAAGTTCACCTCTAGCAGTACCATACCTTGCGGAACCGCGGCACTTTTTAGCATGGCAACTGTCGTATTACCAAAGGTGCTGGTGCTCGCTAACTCATAAATCGCACGCATCAATGGATGCTCATGAGTGATAAACTCGATGTCTTCACGTTGAAGCGCTTGCTCGCGCTCAAAGGTCAGGGTCATACCGTCTTCATCACCAAGTGGCAAGCCATCAATATAATCACTAATCTCAGTGCTATCGATAGGCGCAATAACCCACGAGCCATCACGCTGAATATTGTGATCGATATTGGCAGACGCAAAGAAACGCTCAATAAAGTGTGGCAGCAAATTATTACCATCAAAGTCACGCATAGCATCAGCGATACGACCTGCGACACGCGGACGGCATGAGTTGTACTCTAGCAGACGGTCACGACCAGCTTGTAGCTGTGCTTCTAGTCCCAAACGTGTCTGTAGCGCCTCGTCAATAATGTCTTGCAAGATGACATTGTTCTCAGAAGTATCAGCACCCTCAAGCATTGGCTTAAGCTCTTGAATATATTGCTCTTGTACGCTTTGTGCGGTTGGCGATATCTGATTGAACATGTTCAGCGCATCGTTATACCACTGATACAGACGCTCTTGCGCTGTACCTTGTACGTAAGGTACATGTAGCATAATTTGCTGCGTCTGACCGATACGATCTAGACGGCCGATACGCTGCTCTAACGTATCTGGATTAGCAGGCAAATCCCATAGTATTAACTGGCTTGCAAACTGGAAGTTACGACCTTCTGAACCAATCTCTGAACACAGTAGTATCTGCGCGCCTTCACTATCTGCAAAGAATGCGGCCGCTTGGTCACGCTCAAGCAAAGTCATCTGCTCAGTAAAGATAGCTGTCTTAATGCCTGCATGCAGACGCAACACCGCTTCTAAACTCTCTACCGTCGCGCCACTACGAGCGATTAATAGAACTTTTTGATGCTTAAGCTCACCGCGTAAGATATCAATCAACCAAGAAACACGTGGATCATCTTCTAGCCAGCCACCGTCTGGTTGGTTTTCTTCGCCCCATAGCTGCTCACGCAACTTACCATTGGTTTGATAGCTATCTTTCCATGCTTCAGGAAGTGGCAATGGATATGGCTGACTACTACGACCATAGAAACCTTTGACACTCTCACGAGTATTACGGAACAAAATACGACCTGTGCCATGACGATCTAATAGCTCGTTTAGCGCATGTGTACGCAGTTTTTCATCTTCATTGATTGAAGATAGTTCTTCAATACTAATATCTAATAAGCTACTCAAGGCAGCGATTTGGCCTTCATTCAGTGGCTTTTCTTCTATCAAGACGCCAGCAACTGCTGCTGTCTCTGCAAAAGCTTCTTGACCATCGATAAACTCATCCAAATCATCAAAGCGATCTGGATCAAGCAGACGCAGACGGGCAAAGTGGCTTTGCGCACCAAGCTGCTCTGGCGTTGCTGTCAATAGCATCACGCCTGGCGTTTCTTCTGCGAAATCCGCAATCAAGTCATACTTATCATTGCCGCCTTGTGCTTCATCCCAATGCAGATGATGCGCTTCATCAACAACCAATAAATCAAACCCTGCATCCATCGCTTGATCATATAAGTCTGGGTGATCGAGTAACAGATCCATACCACCAATGATACATTGCTCAGTGGCAAAAACGTTTTGTTCAGGGTCGTGTTCTTTAATAGCCGCAGTACGCACTAGATCAAACAAGGCAAAGTTTAGGTTAAAGCGGCGACGCAGCTCAATCATCCATTGATACTGCAAACTATCTGGTACCAAAATCAACACACGCTCAGCTTTGCCCGTTAGCAACTGCTGATGAATAATCATGCCCGCTTCGATGGTCTTACCAAGGCCAACTTCATCAGCCAATAATACACGCGGCGCGATACGTTTGCCGACTTCATGTGCGATATATAGCTGATGCTCGATGATATCGACACGTGCACCCATTAGGCCTTTTAGTGGATGACCTGCCAGCGCTGACTGCATACGCAGGATATCTTGACGCAGCTCATACCAGTCACCACGTTCAATACGGCCAGCAAGCAAACGCTCAAGCGGCTTGGCCAACGTGATATTGGCAGCAAGGCGGGTTTCCATTATTCCTTTAGAAGCAGTGCCGCCCTCGTGCTCATCGACGCCATATTTGAGCACACCCATGACTTCATCGACAGCATTGACCGTATAGCTTTTGCCATCTTGGTCATAAATAGTATCGCCAACCTTAAACACCACGCGCGATAATGGCGCAGAGTTTTTTGCGTAGACGCGTGTCTCTTCACTTTGCGGAAATAAAATATGCACACACCGATCGTCAACATCGATGACCACACCTAAGCCAAGCTCAGACTCCGTATCAGATAAATAACGTTGACCAACGGCGAATTCAGTACTGTGCAATGAAGCAATAGAGATAGTCATAAGGCGATGTCTTTTGTACTCAGATAATGAAATTTAGATAGATAGCTTAGAAAACAGCAATGGCGGCTAACAATAGCTAAATAAGGTTGTTCACACCATAAAATGTCAAAAAGACATAGAAGAAGTGCCACAACACCAATCAAGCCAATCGTTAAGCCCAACCATTATATAACGTTAGCGGGTAGATGAGTGCGTTAAGTTGACTTTTCAAGAGGCAGCTTGCGATAGCTATGATTTTATCAGCTATTTAATCGATACTATGTCAGACAAATACACGATTGTTAAATAATACAGATTATCCTATTTTATCAGCAGCTTATATCTGTTCAATCGATATTTGGTTGATTCGTTTTTGACTAAAAATACCAACGTGCTACATTAAGCCGATAAGGATTCATGCGATAACCATTTATTCGCTGATTATCTATAAGACAACAATAAGTAAGGACTAGCCATGCAAGCCGTTTTTTTAGACAAAGGTACTTTTTCTGAAGGTATTGACCTGCCTGCACCAAGGGGTGTGAGCGACTACATCACTTATAACGACACGCCAAAAGACACGGCTGTCATCATTGAACGTTGCAAAGATGCTGACATTATTATTACCAATAAAGTCCAGATTGGTGCAGAGGTGATAGAGCAATTGCCGAAACTTAAGCTGATCCAACTGACTGCCACTGGCATGAATAACGTCGATCAAGCCGCTTGCGATAAGCACGGTGTCGCGCTTTTTAATGTCGCTGGTTATGCGGTCAAAAGCGTTCCCGAACACACATTTATGCTCATGCTGACAGCGATGCGTGCTGGTATTCATTATCATCAGAAAGTCGCTGATGGCACGTGGCTGGCAAATGGCAATTTTTGCCTGCTGGATATTCCGCTGATTGATTTGGAAGATAAGACGTTAGGTATTATCGGTATTGGCACCATCGGCAAGCGCGTGACCGAGATTGCTCGTGCCTTTGGTATGACCGTACTGTGGGCAGAGCACCAAGGACGTGAACCACGCAGCGACGACTATACCGCGTTTGATGAAGTGCTGGCGCGTGCGGATGTGATCAGTCTGCACTGCCCATTGAACGAACAAACTGAGCATCTTATTAATAAAGATACTCTGGCAAAAATGGTTAAACAACCGCTCATTGTCAACGTCGCCCGTGGCGGCATCGTTGATAGCCAGGCATTAACTGACGCGGTTAATAATGAGCAAATCATCGGCTATGCTAGCGATGTGTTTGAACAAGAACCGATCGCCGATAATGACCCTTTGCTCAATATCAGCGACCATCCGCGTGTTATCTTTAGTCCGCATAATGCATGGGGCAGCAAAAGCGCTCAAGAGACCTTGTGGCAGATGTTAAGCAAGCAAGTGGCCGATTTCATCGACAACCATCATCAATAATTACCAAGATACTAACGACTGAACCGTAACCAGTCGTCTTTTACCTTACGATACTTAAGCATGATTCGATCGCTTAAATAGTTGTTGGTCACGAACCAAGGATAGCGATCGCCTTGCTTAGGTAGCTCGTCTTTGCCGCGTCTGACATAACCAGACGATAGCGAACCCATCACGGTATCTGCTTGAGCACAGGCTGTCATATCGTCAGTCTGTGCTTGTGGCATGGCGACTTGATAATGGTTTTTATGCATATACCCCAACAGCCTCACTACATATTGACAAGCCAAATCGATTTTTAGTGTCCACGAAGCATTGGTATAGCCAAACAGTGCTGCCAGATTAGGTATGCCTTCTATCATGACCGCTTTGTAGGTCATACGCGTGCCAATATCGACAGCTTGACCATCGATATATACCACAGCCCCGCCCAACATCTGTAGCTTTAAGCCAGTCGCAGTAACGATGATATCAGCGTCGAGATGCTGGCCAGATTGCAGCATAACTCCTGTCTCAGTAAAGTGGCTGATTTGATCGGTTACCACTGTTGCACGTTTGTCCTGCAAGGCCTTGAATAAATCACCGTCAGGTACCGCGCATACTCGTTGATCCCACGGATTATAGTCAGGCATAAAATGGTTGCTATCAACGCCGCTACCCTTTAACTCTTTTTTTACTCCATTTTTTAAGACTGCTTTCATCACCTTGGGTGCATGAGTCGCAACTTTGTACAGGCCTTGTTGCCGTAACACGTTGCGCGCGCGTAGTGCCGTATAAGCCTGCTCTTTTGATAATGGTGAAAACTTGCCTGATAGCCAGTCCATAGCATGGTCATCACCCGGCACGCTCGCCACATAGGTCGGCGTACGCTGTAGCATCGTGACATGACGTGCACACTGATTACTGTCTTTATCTACTAGCGCAGGTAGCAACGTCATCGCTGTGGCACCGCTACCAATAACGACGACTTTTTTATCATTATAGTCTAGATTATTCCAGTGCTGTGGATGGACGATTTGACCGTGGAAATTCTCTTCTCCCTCAAAGTGAGGGCGATAGCCTTGCTCATAGTCATAATAGCCAGTGGCACCTACGATAAACTTGGCAGTCTTAACAAACATCTCACCGCTTGCATGGTTTTTGATGGTCGCTGACCACTGTTGATCCTCACTAGACCATGATATCTGCTGAACTTCATGCTGATAATGGATATGTTTGGTCACCCCAAACTCGTGTGCCGTATCGGCGATATAGCGCTTGATATCATCGCCTGCTGCAAGCATTCTATAATCAAGCCATGGCCTAAAATTATAGCCAAAGGTCAGGGCGTCAGAGTCAGAGCGAATCCCAGGATAGGTAAATAAATCCCATGTACCACCCAAATCAGCACGCTTTTCTAAGATAGCAAAGCGCTGTGGAGGTTTTTGCTTATTAGTCGGTTTTGCCTGCTTTTGCTTTTTTGGGGCTTTATGACCGAATAAGCCTTTATGCTGCTGTTGCTGTAAACGGCAAGCCATGCCAATACCTGCAATACCCGCACCGATGATCAATACTTCATAGTCGGCTACCTTACCCGTCTTTGAACTTCTACCTTTAAGGCGGTTTTTGATGGCCTGTTTGGTAGTGGTGATATCAAGCATACTTTCATCCTTGTGTTTGCATGACTGGCATTTTATAGCTGGCTTTAGAGCCATTTATCGCATCTATTAACCGCAAGCGGTAAAATCTAACGATTTAAAATGGGCAGGGACTTTCCCAATCCATCCAAGCACCCAGTACCGGATGCTTTAAACGCAATTGCTGTGCATGTAAGTTGAGCCTCGGGGCTATCTCTAGTGCAGCACCTTCAGCATAAATCGGATCGCCAATCATCACATGGTCGACATGCACCATATGTACGCGTAGCTGATGACTACGGCCCGTGACTGGCTTTAGCATGACCCGAGTGACTGCCTCGCCATTACAGGTTTCGTGAGCCACAACTTCATATAACGTCAGCGCATGCTTTGACCAGTCGTGGTCGACGATATGGCGCGGTTTGGTACTTGGCTCATAGCGCACTGGCACTGATATCTCACCAGTTGCGCCGACCTGCTCCCATTCACCAAAAACACGTGCTTGGTATTTCTTTTGCGGTAGACGCTCGATGAATTGCTTACTGATATTGGTTTGCGCTGCTGCGTTTTTTGCAAAAATAAGCAGTCCCGAGGTGTCCATATCTAAACGATGAATCAATTTGACAGCTGGATTGGCGCGCTCAAGACGAGCAAGCAGACTGACTTTGAGTGTTTTACCATCGACGCTTAATAGGCCTGCAGGTTTATCAACCACCCAAATGTCATCGTCTTCATAAACCGTAATTTCTTGCGCAAATTTTTTGAAAAACTCAAGCGGATAAGCGCCTTCTTGGGCATTGAGGGCATTAACTTCTTCATCGGTAAAAGGCATAAATTTAACTACTTATGTAAATTGGTTTTAAGATAAGGATTTTTGGTGGTTAATCTTTTGGACATGATAGCTATATTTGGCACGATAGCCACTTTATGAGCAACGGTTATATGGACAAAAGGGCAAAACTTTGACTGATTTTTAATGTCATTAATATCGCTAGCTACTAATCACTAGCTACTATATAAACGAGGTAAACATAAGACTTCTACCTTGCTGAGATACATACTTTGATAAGGATAATCGTATTAAATAACAGATTAGACACTCTTGTGCTGCACCGTTTCGATTTATTGTGCTAATACTAGTTGTTAAACAATTTAACCAGCCTGTATCTGTCAAATTAGGGCAAACATGTTAATATAATGGCACATTTTCACCCCTTCTAAACAATTCTTTGACCACCAACTGATTTATTATTAAACCAATATATATGTTGATGAGTGGTGATAGAAGTAATAAAACAAGAGAGATAAAATTATGTCAGACCTTATTGTACATACTACCGACACAGACTTTGATCAAGACGTTCTACAATCAGACGTACCTGTACTAGTAGACTTCTGGGCGCCATGGTGTGGTCCTTGTAAAGCCATTGCTCCTATTTTAGAAGATCTAGCGACTGAGTACCAAGGTAAAGTTAAAATCGTTAAAGTAGACGTAGACAACAACCCACAAGCGGCTAGCCGTTTCGGTATTCGTAACATCCCAACGCTATTTGTATTCAAAGATGGCGAAAAAGTTGATTCAGTAATGGGCCTACAGCCAAAAGCTGAATTGGCTAAAGTATTAGACAAGCATTTATAAGTTACATTTGCTCGCTCTAGGTTACCTTGAGCGGGTAAAATAGAATAACCGAGAAAGCCATTATCTGACTAAGATAGTGGCTTTTTTGCTTGTTTTTTGTGCAAAAAACTCGATAATGTGACTTTTTTGGCAAAATTTATTGACAACGCTATTGTGAAGACCGTATAGTCTGCTGACAAGAGAAAACCAACTGTTTTCCTAAGTATCTTGTCGCTATTCTCCTCGTGTTTATCAACAAAAACACAATCGTCATTATAAACACCATTGCTGAACAAAATGACTAAACGCAATTACTGATATTGAGTTTTTGACGCAGACTCTTATGTAGCCTTTTTTATCCTTATTTCTTATTACCTTGCCTCCAATGATGGCAATGCGTACATAAGCAGACATATAAAACCAAAACTACATAAACTACAGCGCTGTGCACACACCCATATCATCATATTACCGTTATTTTAATCACTGTCGTGACTTGTGCTGCTAATGGCATCTCTCATCTGATCAATTGCTAATGACCTATCTATGAATCTTACTGAATTAAAGAAAAAATCAATCGCTGAGCTATTGGCTATCGCCAAAGAAATGGGTCTTGATAATATGGCTCGTAGCCGTAAACAGGACATTATCTTTGCTATTTTAAAAACCCATGCGCGTAACGGTGAAGCCATTTATGGTGACGGCGTACTTGAGGTTCTTCCTGATGGTTTTGGATTTTTGCGCTCATCAGAAGGCTCATATTTAGCCGGTCCTGATGATATTTATGTCAGCCCTAGCCAAATTCGCCGTTTCAGTCTAAAAACTGGTGACAGTATCGCTGGTACGATTCGTCCACCAAAAGATTCTGAGCGTTATTTTGCATTATTGAAAGTCGGCGAGATTAACTTTGATACGCCAGATCGCTCACGTCATAAGCTTATCTTTGAGAACCTGACACCCCTATTCCCAACTGAGCATTTAAAACTTGAGCTTGGTAACGGAACCACTGAAGATTTGACTGGTCGTATCATCGATCTAATCGCTCCGATTGGTAAAGGTCAGCGTTCTATCATCGTTGCACCGCCAAAAGCGGGTAAAACGATGTTGCTACAGACCATCGCACAATCAATCACTCGTAATAATCCTGAATGCTATTTAATCGTATTATTGATTGATGAACGTCCAGAAGAAGTCACCGAGATGGTGCGTACAGTACGCGGTGAAGTGGTTGCTTCTACTTTTGATGAGCCGCCACAGCGTCACGTACAAGTGGCTGAAATGGTCATCGAAAAAGCCAAGCGTTTGGTTGAACATAAGCAAGACGTGGTGATTTTACTTGATTCAATTACGCGTCTAGCACGTGCTTATAACACGGTCATTCCGTCGTCAGGTAAAGTATTGACCGGTGGTCTGGATGCCAATGCTCTAGAACGTCCAAAACGTTTCTTTGGTGCTGCGCGTAACGTGGAAGAAGGTGGTAGTTTGACCATTATTGCCAGTGCATTGATTGATACTGGCAGTAAGATGGATAGCGTCATTTTTGAAGAGTTTAAGGGAACGGGTAACCAAGAGATTACGCTTGAGCGTGACTTGGCTGAAAAACGTGTATTCCCTGCGATTAATATCAAAAAATCTGGTACACGCCGCGAAGAGCGTCTATTGGACGAAGACAAGCTGCGTAAAGTATGGATTTTACGCAAACTGCTTCAACCGATGGATGGCGTACAAGCCACTGAGTTCTTATTGGATCGCCTAAAAGAAGCGAAAACCAATGATGAATTCTTTGAGCAAATGAAGCGTAAATCACAAAACTAATTCTTAGTTAACTTGTTAAACATATTCAGCTTTGATTTGAAATTAAGACTACCTATAGGTAGTCTTTTTTATGACAGCATCAAAATATTAATAGTTAAACCCATTAAAATGTAATTCCTTCTGTCGTTTACAGCTATTGGTGATGATACAGTACGGCAACATCGCTTACATCTCGTTTGCAAAGTTTAGCGCTTTTACTACGACTATATTATTAGTAACCGACTATTATGACAGACAGTAGGAATATACTTGAAAATATCATGGACACAGTATTTTGAAGGTATTGTATTTTAAACTTGATGACTTAATAGGTGATAATATGAAATTTGCTAAAACGATCGCAATGACTGCAATTACTAGCTCAGCCCTAATCATGACTGGTTGTAACTCTTATAGCGGTATGAGCAATACAGCTAAAGGTGCTACCGCTGGCGCAGCAGCTGGTGCTCTTATTAGAAGCAAAGGCGACAGCAAAGATATCGCTCGTGGCGCATTGGCTGGTGCAGCGATTGGCGGTGCTGGTGGTTATGTTCTTGACAACAACTAAATCTTTCTACGCTGATATTATTTGACAATTGATTGAGTAATATCAGATAAAAGATGATAAAAAAGCCTGCAATTCGTTGCAGACTTTTTTATGTCTTAATTTTGATTATAAGTCCATGCGCTAGACTTATAATCAAAAACATTATTATTAGAAATACATCATTAGTCAAATACACAGTTATTAATACATATGGCCATTAAAGTGCACCGCTGAACGTATCGCAAGATTGTACATTACCGCTTTCTAGACCACGGGTGAACCATTCGACACGTTGTTGACTGGTACCATGAGTAAAGTTATCGGGCACTACTGCACCACCACTCGCTTTCGCTAGACGATCATCACCAATTTGACTAGCTGCATTCACCGCTTCATCAAGATCTCCAGCTTCTAAAAACTGTACACGCTCTTGATTGCGCTGTGCCCATACACCAGCAAAACAATCCGCTTGCAACTCTTGCAATACTGATAGCTTATTGGACTGTGCTTGGGTCACTTGCTGACGAGCTTCATTGACCTGTTGGCTAATGCCCAGTAGCGTCTGAACATGATGACCGACCTCATGCGCTATCACGTAGGCCTGTGCGAAATCGCCAGCCTTGCCTTGGTTCTCTTCACCACCAGAGCCTTGCTGATCGCCTGAAATACCAAGATTCTGACGCATCTCTACAAAGAATGACGTATCCAAATAAACAGTCTGATCCCCTGGACAATAAAATGGACCGGTTGCAGAGCTAGCACTACCACATGCTGAGCTGACCTGACCATTAAACAAAATCAATGACGGTTCTTGATAAGTACTACCAGCTTCATTAAAGATTTGATGCCAGACTTCTTCTGTATCTGCTAGTACAACTTTCACAAACTGCGTGTCTCGGTCTGTGCTGGTTGCCAGCTCAGTAGATGATTCACTACTACCACCTGTAACCGCTTGACCTGTCTGTAATGCGGTCATTGGGTTTACGCCAAATACCAACCATAAAATACCAGCGATAATGATACCCCCAATACCACCGCCGATCATCTTACCGCCACCTGTGCTAGAGCGCACATTAGAGCTACCTCGTCTACCTTGCCATTTCATAATTCTATTCCTCAAATATAGATTGATTCACTATTTCTATTAACTACTATCTCTATTAGCCACTACTTCTATTAATCTTTACTTATGTTATATGTTATTTGACCAGTTAACTCACGCTATGACCTAGTCTACTATCCTAAAAGCAAGTAGAAACCTATAAAATTGCTAACTTAACTAGGATTTATGTAATATAGGACCATAATCGGACTATTTAATTCAATTCTTACCCATAAAAACGGGGCTAATATCAACAATTCGAGACAAAAAATGAGAACCAAAAGAGGTCTTAATCCCTCTGATGTCATTGATTATACGTCGATTAATCTAGCCTCTTGTATTAAAAAGTATATCGGATAGCCAAAGTAAAATATTATTTTAAATTTTATTGTTACTTAATTGTACAGGCTATTTCTATTTACTTAGAAAACCTATAGAATGCGTGGAAGCTGAGTAGCTGCGACTAAGACTAGTTGAATTCTGAGAAATCTCGGATTTCGACCTTTGTTGCTGCTACTGCTCATTTCATTTTTCCGGAGAAAACCATATGAAACTTAAATTACTTGCTCTAGCTGGTATCATGACTGCAACTATGGGCCTTACTGCCTGTGATAGCAGCAAAGAAAACGCTGCTGAAGATTTATCTGACGCGCAAGAAGAAGTGCAAGACGCACAAGAAGAGCTAGCTGAAGGCGCTGCTGACGGTGAAGCTATCCCTGCTGATGCTGACGCTGCTGTTGCTGACGCTGAAGCTGACATCGCTGATGCTCAAGAAGCAACTGCTACTGACGAAATGGACGCTGAAGTTCCTGTAGACGGCGACACCACTAGCGTAGACGTAGCTAGCGAAACTGATACTGCTGCTGTTGAAGCTTCTGACGAAGTAGTAGTTGAAGAAGCTCAGTAATTTATTGTTCATACAATAGATAAACTGTAGTAAAAAAAAGAGAGCCTATGCTCTCTTTTTTTATGTCTATCATTTATGATTTTAGTAGGTTTCTACTTTATAGATAACCCTAATATGCGATGCGTGCTGCAATATCGAAATATATAGATGTACGCAAAAATAACTAAGTGCAAATACGCACTAGCATTCTTATAAACTCACGATAAAACAGACACACTATCGTTCAGCGCAGTGCCAAACTAGGTATTAGCTATCAAACAAACGCTCGTCAACCTTCTGACGAAATTTCTGCCCTGTTTTGAAAGTAACCACACGGCGTGCGGATACTGCAACAGGCTCCCCTGTTTTCGGGTTACGGCCTGGACGGCTGTTTTTATCTTTAAGCTCAAAGTTGCCAAAGCCTGAAAGCTTGACCTCTTTGCCATCAATCAAACTCTCTGACAGCTCATCAAAAAAGTTCTCCACCAGACAGCGGCCTTCTTGGCGTGTTAGGTTTAGGTGACTCATCAAATGCTCAATCATGTCAGATTTGGTTAAGGTGCTCACAGTACGACTCCTATGCTATGTCGTGATGTCGAATATCATGGTTTAGCGGTATGAGGGTTAAGGCTAGCTATTATAAAGGTTTTTTGACTGTTTTTTAACAAAGTCTTCATTAAAATCCTTTATTAATAACCACTTAACTTATTCTATGAATAGCAATGCTCCGTAGCCTCATGGTAAAAAGACTACAGAGCATTGGGTATAATACTTACTAAATGTTAGCTGTCGCGCAGCTGTACAGAATGCTGGTCAGTTAGCGCTTGTACCACTTTATCTGTGGCAGTCTTGACGGCTTCGTCAGACAACGTTTGCGTACTGTCTTGCCATATTAGTGCAAACGCTAGTGAGCGCTGACCTTCTGGTACTTTGTCACCTTGATAGACATCAAATAACCAAAGATCAGTCAACAAATCACCTGCCGCAGTTCGCACCGTTGTCTCTAGTGTCTGCAAACTGATGTCACTGTCTACTAAGATAGCAATATCACGGCGTACTTGTGGGAACTTGCTTGGTGTAGTGATAGCATGCTGCTCACGTGCAGTCGTCAATAGCGGTGCCAGTGACAATTGAGCGACCCAGGTAGTCGGCAGATCTAACTGCTTAGCAGTATTTGGGTGCAACTGACCCAACCAACCAACATATACATCATCGATATATAACTCAGCGCTTTGTCCTGGATGCAGGAAGCTCAGCGTACTACGCTCGTAGCGGATACGTGCGCTATCGATTTGTGCTGGCAATAGCTGCTCAATATCATGCTTTAGATCATAAAAATCTAAGGCGCGGTTCTGATACGCTTGTTCGCTCCATATATCACCAACTGCCACCAACGCAATACTTGGCGTTTGCACTAAGTCACTAATACTTTGTCCAACAAAGCTAAGACCTGTCTCGAAGAAACGTACGCGCGGCTGCTGACGATTTAAATTATATTGCACGCAAGGCAATAGGCTCGATAGCAAAGTACGACGCATAACGGCTAAATCACTAGAGATAGGGTTTGCCAGTGCCAACACCTCCCCTAGCGCTTCGTCATCAAGCAATGCTTCTAGTTTTGCATCACTAAAGCTAAAGCTAATCGCTTCCATATAGCCGTTGTCGACCAATGCGAGCTTCATCTCATGGGTCAAATCCGCAGTATCATCATAATCCATACTTACTTGTAAATGTGGCAGGACGCTTGGAATATTGTCATAGCCATAGATACGAGCAATCTCTTCGATTAAATCCTCGCGGATACTCATATCAAAACGGTAAGATGGCGGCTTGCAAACTAGTGAATCGCTCTGCTGCTCTACGTCAAAACCCAGTTGGGTCAAGATACGTACCATCTCAGTTGGTTCAATATCAATCCCAATGACATCACGCACTTTCGCGATTGGCAATGTAATCGGTGCACGTGCTGGCAAATGCTCAAGGTTTTCGGCCGTGACTATTTGACCTGCTTCCCCGCCAGTAATACTGGTGATTAAATCACAAGCTCGTGCCAACGCCAATGCTGGTAATTCAAAGTCGACGCCACGCTCAAAACGCTGTGATGCATCCGTATGTAGCCCGAAACGGCGTGCGCGCGCAGCGATAGCTAGCTGATTAAAGAAAGCACTTTCTACAACGATATTGGTAGTGCTATCAGTGACACTGCTACGCTGACCACCCATAATACCAGCCAGTGCCAAGGCACCTTTATCATCAGCAATCACAAGCTCATCACCGGTCAAGGTAACGGTTTGCTCATTTAGCAAAGTAATGGTTTCATCAGGCTGTGCCAAACGTACCACGATATCACCTTCGATCGTGTCTGCGTCAAACGCATGTAGCGGTTGACCCAACTCCATCAACACATAGTTGGTCACATCGACCAAGAAGTTGTGTGAACGTAGTCCTGATTGTACCAGCGCATCTTGCATCCATTTTGGAGTATCGATGCTACGGTCAATATTGTGAATCGACTGCAACAGATAGCGAGGGCACGCTTCCTTTGCATCAACTGTCACAGCCGGCGTTGCAGCAGTGCCAGCAGTATTGGCCGAGATTTCTGGCATTTGTACAGATAAATCGTTGATGACAGATATTTCACGAGCGATACCACGTACGCTAAAGCAATCACCACGGTTTGGGGTGATTGAGATATCCAATATTTGATTATCTAAACCTAGATATTCACGAATATCTGTACCAACTGGTGCATCTTTAGGCAACTCAAGCAAGCCATCTATATCATCGACTAAATCAATTTCAGAAGCGCCACATAGCATGCCATTTGAGGCCACACCGCGTAGCTTACTCTTTTTGATTTTAAACCCTTTCTTATCATCGCTTGGCAATACCGCACCAACGGTAGCAACCGGTGCTTTCATACCGACGGTCACGTTAGGCGCGCCGCAGACAATTTGTAATGGCTCAGCGTCACCGATATTTACCTGAGTAACACGTAATTTATCTGCATCAGGATGCTGCTCAACGCTGATGACTTCACCGACAACCACACCGCTAAAAGCACGGGCAACTGCATAGCGATCATCAATCTCAAGACCTGCCATAGTCAACTGTTCGGCTAACTGTTCGCTAGTATTTGTAGGGTTTACCCACTGACGTAGCCACTGTTCGCTAATTTTCATAAATATCTCGGATCAGAATTTTATAATAAAGATGTTGGAGTAAAGCTTGGCGAATTCATTTGCTATAGTCAATCCTATATAAATTAGATACAGCGTCAGGCTCGCTCAGTCTACGATTTGTAGCACTTTCACTCACTTTCCTTGGATCTAAATTATCTTGAACTGACTATATAGCTATAAAAAAAACTCTAGCCAAATTGCTTTAAGAAGCGCACGTCATTTTGGAAAAACAAGCGCAAGTCATCAATACCGTAATACAGCATCGCAAAGCGTTCGATACCCATACCAAAAGCAAAGCCAGTGTATTTGTCGCTATCGATACCGCAATTAGTCAATACTTGTGGATGCACCATGCCGCAGCCCATTACTTCAAGCCACTTGCCATTGTCATCTAAGATATCCACTTCTGCAGACGGCTCAGTGAATGGGAAAAACGACGGACGGAAACGTACGGTCAGCTCTTTGGCAAAAAACGCTTCTAGAAACTCACTGATTAAACCTTTTAGCTCAGCAAAAGTGCTCGACTCAGTGACCATAAGGCCTTCTAGCTGATGGAACATCGGCGAATGTGTTTGATCTGAGTCGTTACGATAAACACGACCTGGGCAAATGATGCGAATCGGCGGCTCATTTTTTTCCATGGTACGAATCTGGACAGGACTGGTATGCGTACGCAATAGATAATGCGCATCAAAATAAAAGGTGTCATGCATCGCGCGCGCAGGATGGTGCGACGGGATATTTAACGCTTCAAAATTATAGTAGTCGCTCTCGACTTCGGGGCCAGTTGCGACATTGAAGCCCGCTTGAATAAAGTACTGCTGCATACGCTGAGTAATCATGGTTACTGGATGCAGATGACCTTTTTGACCACCGCGAGCAGGCAAGGTAATATCAATGCTCTCGGCCTCCAACTTGGCATTGAGCGCTGCGACTTCTAGTTGCTGCTGCTGGTCTGTCAGTGCTTGCTGAATGCGACTACGCACTTGATGCAACCAGCCGCCATAAGTTTTTTTATCATCAGCATCGAGCTTGCCCATCTGCTTTGACCAGCCCGTTAACGGACTCTTTTTACCAGTCAATTGCACACGCAAATCTTGCAGTGTACGCGCATCAGTTACTTGTAAGATTAGAGCTTCAGCAGCACTCGCAAATTCGGTAAGCTGAGCTTCGTTAAGCTCATTAAGCTCTGAAGACAAGGTCGGTAGCGCCGACAAGTCGTTGGTGGCAGCAGGGTTAGTCATAAGACGCATTATTCCTGATTTGAACGGACTATTAATTGTAGGGATTTGACCAAATATTGCAAACCATTTATCCAGTTATGTTTATATAAAAGATTAATATAAAGGCTGGTTATAAGAATGGCTTGAATATTTAGACGATGATAAGCGTATTTTTGCTAGACAAAGTTCAATATAGAGCACGCTTAAAATAATTTAATATAAAAAAAGCCACCGACCAGCGGTAGCTTTTATTAATATCATACTATTAATCAATATTAGTCCTATCCATTTAGACAATTGCTTATAAATAATTATTTAAAAGCATCATACCTAAAGGACGGTTAATATTTAGGCCAATTCCGCTTTTGCTTTTTCGACCAATGCTGTGAAAGTCGCTGCATCATGCATAGCGATGTCTGCTAGGACGCGACGATCGATTGCGATGTTTGCTTTTTTCATGCCATTGATGAAGCGGCTATAGCTTAAGCCGTTTAAGCGTGCACCAGCATTGATACGTGCGATCCAAAGACGACGGAAAGTACGTTTCTTGTTGCGACGGTCACGATAAGCATATTGACCAGCTTTGGTCACTGCCTGTACCGCTACGCGGTAAACACGTGAACGGGCACCGTAGTAGCCTTTTGCGCGCTTTAAGATTTTTTTGTGACGGCGATTTGCCTGTACACCACGTTTTACACGGGCCATAATTTACTCCAAGATTTTTTAATCACTGTTAAGCGAGTGATGATGCCGTTAAATAATAAACATCATTGTCAGATTGCAAAGTCAAATATTTTCAATCAAAGATAGATGACGGTAGGCTATTAAATGTATGGGCACATACGACGAACTGCTGCTTCGTCAGACTTGTGCACCAACTTAAGACCACGCAATTGGCGAATACGCTTAGCTGATTTCTTGGTCAAAATATGGCTTTTGAATGCTTGCTTACGCTTGAAGCCATTCGCTGTTTTTTTGAAGCGTTTAGCTGCGCCGCTTCTGGTTTTCATCTTAACTTTCATGATGATTTGCCTCTTTTTCTGTTTTAGAACCTGGTCGTCAAATAGTCATGCTGAATAATCGTTATATAAATAACCACTAAACCTCTATTTGCCTCGAGGTGGGAGGCGCTATTTTAGCAGATAGTGCCTTGTTTTGCCAAGTAAAGTTTTGGCGAGGTTTTAGTAGTCAATATAGACAAGTAATCAGCATCAAATAAGCGATAGCGGCTCTCCTAAAAGCACCAATAAAACGGCTGATTTTTATCCAAATAGATTGAATGTCAGCCTAAGCTGTGCTTAAGTAGAGACTAAGCTATATCTTCATATAAACACCATTAAAACAGCTTATTTACCATGAATACTTAGACTGTAATGTATAGTCATAACGATAACAGTGCTGATAACCTACAGCACGATAAATAGAATAATCTTTGGCCATCACTCTAGGAGATAGTGTGTCAAAACAAGAGTTAGTATTCGACGACGACTTGTTTGTTTTTGAGACAGTGATGCGTGTACGTCATACGGAAGCCGACGCAGGACAGCATATGACGGTCGAATCTCTGACAGCGCTATTGTCCGAAGCACGGCTAAGATTTCTATACGCTAAAGGTATCAAAGAAATCAACGCAGACCATCAAGGCTTGATTATTGATAAATTGCAGCTAGATATTGTGAGCCGTATCCGCGTACGAGAAGAGCTGTTATTTGAAGTTGGTGTTGAGCCAATATATGATAATGGCGGTAATATAATCCTAAAGGTCACGCGGATGCACACGGGCGAGATAGTAGCAAAAGCGCGCCAGCACTTTCGAGGTTACGACTTTAACCTCAATAAAGTGACTAAGCTTGATAATACGATCAAAGAAGCGTTGTATCCGCATTTATTTAGACTGTAGAATCGCTTGTTATAAATAGTATGCTGTCATTTAGCATAGTTGCACTCTATAGCACATTTAGTTGACATCATATTGCTAGCTGTCAGCATATTGCAGAGCATTTCAGATAATCTCCCCGCTTTAATCATAAGTAGTATAATTGCTTATCACTCTTTTTCACTTTCTACCTATAAGACGACAAATACATTATGACTTTACCTGCTTGGCTGACTGCCGTAACTTTTAATGATGATGGTTTGATTCCTGCAATTGCTCAAGATCATCAGACAGGTCGTATTTTGATGATGGCGTGGATGAATGCAGAAGCATTACAGCTCACTGCACAAACACAGACAGCGGTTTATTTTTCGCGCTCACGTGCCAAACTGTGGCATAAAGGTGAGTCATCAGGTCATACACAAACTGTGCATGATATTCGTCTAGACTGTGATGCAGATGTGATTGTGCTTAGTGTCACTCAAGCTGGCGGCATTGCTTGCCATACAGGACGCGAGTCGTGCTTTTATCAGCGTTTGGATTTATCAGGTCAAACGCCTGAATGGCAAACCGTCGATAAAGTATTGAAAGACCCTGCGGATATTTATCATTCTCATGAATCTACTAGCGACACTCATGAAATTGAAAACACTGGCGCGAATACTGACTCTGATACCATCCAAGCACAACCTGATACAGCTCAAGCGCAAGTCGATAAAGCCTCTGTCTTACAGCAGCTTGATAGCGTATTAGCAGAGCGTAAACAAGCCGATGCCGACAGCTCTTATGTGGCCAGTCTGTATGCCAAAGGATTAAATAAGATATTAGAAAAAGTCGGTGAAGAGAGCACAGAGAGTATCATCGCTGCCAAAGATTTTGCTAACTGTGATGAGAGTACAGACAAAGCAAGCTATGATGAAGCTCGTCATGAGCTGATCTATGAAGTCGCCGATGTCTGGTTCCATACCTTGGTTGGGCTAGCATGGTTTGATATAGAGTCGGATGCCGTGTTAAACGAGCTAGGCAGACGTTTTGGGTTATCCGGTATCGATGAAAAAGCCGCTAGATAAGCCTAAATAAAAAATAAACGTCTATTTTATTTGATTATTGTTGCTTTCACCTATTTGTAATAAGTGCAGGTTATAATATAGCTCTGTTTTATCTCGCATTATATGTCGATGCTTTTTGTTTGCTAGATAAACCTTTTTGCAAACTAAAAGCAGGCATATAAAGACTGAAAACCAAGTCACAAAACTAGGTCACAAAACCAAGTCACAAGGATACCATTATGGGTAGTTTTTCTATTACACATTGGCTGATACTATTGGTCGTTGTCATTGTCGTGTTTGGCACCTCAAAACTCAGAAATGCTGGTAAAGATTTGGGCGGTGCTGTCAAAGGTTTTAAAGAAGCTGTTAAAGATGAAAATACAGAGCATGCCAAAAAACACGCGGTTCTTGACCACGATGCGACGGCACACACTGAAGAGCGCTCAACCACCAAGGTTGATGATAAGCATAACGTATAGCATCTAAACAGTGACATCGGACCATTATGTTTGATATCGGGTTTTCTGAACTACTTCTCTTCGGCGTTATCGCCCTAATCGTACTGGGCCCAGAAAAACTGCCGCAGGCAGCGCGCACGGCTGGGCAATGGTACGCCAAAATTCGCCGTACAGTCTCAACATTGCAGTCTGAAATAGAGGCTGAGCTTGACTTGGCTGAGACGCGTCAGCAAATGCAGAAAGAGCTCGCCAAAATTCGCCAGACCGAAGCTGAGATGAGGCGTGAAATGGCTGAAATGCGCGGCAATATGAAAGCTTTTGAAAGCTCACATAGTCCTGCTTCGATAGCTTCTGAAGCATCTACGAATGCTGAAAATAGTAAGGGTGACGAAGCTCATGAAAATAACCGCACACAAAAGCAGCAACCAGCCACGCCAAAAGCATTCGACTATGCTTATGCCACTGAAGAGCAGCCAGATACATTAGAAAATGGTCACTTATCGAAGCGCGGTCACAGCGGTGACGATGTGGATGATGCAAATGTAGGTGATGCAAATATAGGTGACAACGCCAAGGCAGCGCCAGTTGTTCAGACCATCACTACCCGTCCATGGGAAAACATGTGGTTTCGACTTGGTGCTTATGACAAAGCACGTCGGCTCCCAATGCCGCCATATGTGCCAAACTATAAAGCGGACGCTCTACTCAACAGTCCTGCCAACATGCAGACTTCTGACCATAAGCAGGAGACTGATTGATGTCATTATTCAAGCGCAAAAAAAGTCGTCAAGAGAAAATCGCTGTTTCTGCCATTACTGACCAAGACGTTATTGATCAAGACGATAAAGCAACAACTGATAGCACTCAAAACGAATCATCAGATGACGTCTTAAGCCCTTTGGCTGATATGCCTATTACCGAGCATTTGATTGAGCTGCGTCGGCATTTGATCAAAATATGTGTGGCGGTACTGATAATATTTTTAGGCTTGGTCGGCTATTCGCGCGAGCTATATAACTTGTTATCTGATCCACTAGTTGCGCAGTTACCTGCCAACTCGACCATGATTGCCACTGATATCACGTCAAACTTTATGGCTCCGATACGTCTGACCGTATTCGTAGCCGCGTTTTTGGCAATGCCCTACATTCTTTATCAAATTTGGTCATTTGTAGCGCCCGGTCTGTATAAAAAAGAAAAGAAAATCGCGATTCCAGTACTGCTATCTTCTATATTTTTATTTTATGCTGGTGTGGCTTTTTCTTACTTTATTGTGCTCAAAGGGGTCTTAAAGTTTTTTATCATGTTTGCCCCGCAAAACGTACTACCCATGACGGATATCGACAGCTATCTCAGTTTTGCCTTAAAATTATTTATGGTATTCGGCTTAACCTTTGAGATTCCAGTCGTCACTTTGCTATTGATATTGGCAGGTATTGTCTCCATTCAGAGCTTAGAAGAAAAACGTCGTTATATCATTGTGGGTTGTTTTGCTGTGGCTGCTGTTGTCACGCCGCCAGATGGCGTATCGATGCTCATGCTAGCGATTCCGATGTGGTTGTTGTTTGAGCTTGGTTTGTTTTTGGCGAAGATTCTAATCAAAGAAGAGCCTAGTCCTACTCTCGTGTCGACAGACAAAGAATAAAACACTTACCAGTCTAATCTAGACTAAAATAAAGTTATTGATTACATATAGCTATGCGTTAAACTACCATTACACCGTTTTATTCTTGCCTCATTAGTAAGCTGATTGCTTATTATCACGTTTTAGCATCACCATCATCTATAAGCCATTGTTTACCCAGTGGCTTTTTTTGCCCCTTTTGTTTTTAATCAATTTTTGTATTTAGGTAGCTTTATTATGTCCGCATCTATGCCAGCTTATATGAGCGATCCCACTGACGAGCAGCTGAGCGCGCTGAATATGGCGATGGATCACAAGTCGTTTAAAGTGGTCGCTTATGCGGGCGCCGGTAAGACAACGACGCTCAAGCTAATCGGTGAGCGCTTACGTGGCCGCGGACTGTATCTAGCCTTTAACAAAGCGATCGCCAATGATGCTCGTTCAAAGTTTCCGCCGCATGTAGAGTGTCGTACTTTTCACTCATTAGCTTATCGTCATGTTGCTCGTGATATTACCGCCAAGCTATCTCTGCCGCGCTTTTCACCTAAACGCCTTGGTGATGATTTGGGACTACAGCCTGTACAAGTGCGTCGACAAATGGATGGGGTTAATAAATACATTACGCTGACACCCGCACGATTATCTCGGTTCGTCAGCGATGCAGTAAGTAATTTCTGTAGCACACATGCCAGCTACCCTGCGCCAAGGCACATACTGTTCCCAAGCTGGCTCGATGACTCAGATGCAGAGCAGCTCCGCGAGATGCTCTACCCTGCTGTCGAGCAGCGCTGGTTACAGTCGATTGATGCGCGTCACCCTGCTGGTATTGGCCATGATATTTATCTCAAGCTTTGGGCGTTGTCTAAGCCCAGTATTCCAGCGGACTTCATCTTATTTGATGAAGCACAGGATGCCGACCCATTGATGATGGGTATCTTGACCCAGCAGTCGAGACAAGTCATCTATGTGGGTGATGCCCATCAGCAGATTTATGAATGGCGCGGCGCGGTCAATGCGATGAAAAAGTTGCCATTACCGCAGACATTATTGACGCAGTCTTTTCGCTTTGGTGAGCCGATTGCAGAAGTGGCCAATACCTTATTAAAAGCACTACAAGAAGACGTACCGCTAAAAGGCAATCCGAATAAACAGTCCTCTACCGATAAGGGCATGGTACATAGTAAAAAAGATGCTATTTTATGCCGTACCAATGCGGCTGCCATGTCGCAGCTGTTGACAGGTTTAAAGCACGGGCATCGAGTGGCATTACAAGCAGATACCGACCGTATGCTCAAATTCTGTCAGGCAGCCGAAAACTTAAAAAATGGTAAATCAGCTTACGGTGTACCTGAGCTGGCGTATTTTTATAACTGGAGTGATGTGCAAGAGTACGCTGAGACTAACGAAGGTAGTGATCTAAAAACACTGGTCAAACTGGTCGATGACCACGGTACCAATGTCTTGAGTCAAGCGGTCAATAGTCTGACCAGCATTGAAAACGCTGACTATGTCATCTCTACCGCGCATAAAGCCAAAGGGCTCGAATGGGGGAAAGTACAGTTAGATGATGATTTTTACTACGATGTGACCACCAATGCGGTTAAGGTCAGTCCAGAAGAGCTGCGTTTGCTCTACGTTGCTTGCACGCGTGCGCAAAGTAATCATAATATTAAAGACCTGATATCAGGATTGCAGACGGGCAAAAAAGTGATTTTTGGCAATACTTAATTACTCTCTACCTCTATCAGTCTCAAGTTTTATTCAATCTCTCTTATAACGACCCTTTAGCAGTGAATCACCAGCATGAATAATAGCCAGCAACTTCAAGAACATCAAAATACTATTAATCGGTTATTTGCAGCTCCCGTGCGTTTGCTCGCACCTATGGAGGGCTTGACCGATCCATTAATGCGCCAAATCTTAACCCAAATTGCGTCTGACTTGGGCCGTCCTTATGATTGGTCAGTCAGTGAATTTATCCGTATCACTCAGCATGTCTTGCCTGCGCATGTGTTTTATAAATATGTGCCTGAGCTACATCATGATGCCAAAACAGCATCTGGTACGCCCATTCATGTACAGATTCTGGGTAGCGAAGCGCAGCTTATGGCCGAAAACGCCGCATACGCTTGTGAGCTTGGTGCGCCTGCTATCGACATCAACTTTGGCTGTCCTGCAAAAACGGTCAACAGCCATCGCGGTGGTTCTTTATTGTTAGATGAACCTGAAACTATGTATCAGATTATCAGTGCCGTACGTCAAGCCGTTCCCGCCCATATACCAGTATCAGCTAAGATTCGTCTGGGCTATACCGACACTAGCCGAATGGATGATATTCGCGGCGCGATTGCTTCTAGCGGTGCTGATTGGCTAACCATTCATGCACGCACTAAGACCCAAGGCTATAAGCCGCCTGCCTATTGGGACAAAATCCAGAGCTTTAATGCGCTCGATATTCCAGTCATTGCCAATGGAGAAATTTGGAACTTTGAGCATGCGCAAAATTGTATGACGCAAGCAGGTACACCGCATTTAATGTTAGGTCGCGGCGCAGTAACACGTCCTGATTTAGTGGCACAGGTTGATAATGATACTGAAAAAAGTACTGACAGCGTAGAGAATACGGCTACGTTGTCATGGCAAGATTTGATTGCCCATCAGATTAAGTTCTTGGAAGGTGAGGCAAAGAACGATGTGGTTTTGGTCGGTCGTTATAAACAATGGCTAGGTATGCTTACCAAAGGCTACGTTGAGGCGCAAACAGTGTGGGAAGGTATTAAACGAGAGAAAAATAAAGCGGTGATTATTAGCGCCCTACAAGCAAGCGTACGAGATTAATCACCTGCTTGTATTTGAGCGTTTTGGCAGTTACGGATATTTTTACTAGACGCTGACTCGTATCGCTAAATAAAATAGCATTAGACAACATGCCATTGATAGTACCCAGAGGATAGAGCGGAACATTGCCAAATTAGTAATATACGCCACACAAAAACCAATTCGTATCATCACATACAGCCAAGCCAATACGTTGATAATCGACTGCGGTACAAAGAACAGCATAGCTACCAATACTGCTGCCAAGAATACTGGCAAGGTTTCATAACTGTTTTGCTGTGCTGCATTAGCACGTGCTGCCAGGCCTGTCGCATTTTGAAAAAATTCGCGAGGATGTGCATTATTTCTGATTCTAAAGCCACCAGATACTTTCGCAACGATTGACACCGCCCATGGCAATAGACTTGCTACCACCATGGCTAAAATGGCAGACGCCACTTTGTCAGTTACCAACTCAAAAAATGCACTTATCATTATATAAGTTCCTAGCTTGCAACCACTTCGAAATCATGGGTGATATTGACCCCACCTGCTACTAACATACGGCTGGCAGAACAGTATTTTTCTGCTGATAACTGGATGGCTTTTTCGACTTGTTTTTCTTTGACATCTTGACCAGTGACAACGAAATGCATATGAATATCAGTATAGACCGCTGGTATAGTTTCAGCGCGCTGGGCGGTTAGCTCACAACGTACATCCGTCACTGCTTGGCGTGATTTTTGTAAAATCTCTACGACATCATAACTGGCGCAACCACCTAGTCCTAGCAAAATCAGCTCCATTGGGCTTGAGCCTTTTTCTTTATCAGCATCGATTTGTACATTATGCCCTGATGGTGACACACCCATAAAGGCTTTATTCTCTTGCCATATGACGCTTGCTTTTGATTCTGACATTGTAGATGTTCCTTATTTTAAATGGCGTATTGCCTATTATTATTGTGTGAATGATATATTGCCCAGCTAGTGTAGCATAAGCCAAAGCAAGATTTTATAGGCTCATTGTTTTGCTACTAGCTCACCAGTGAAATCTGTGCTTTTACCACTTTATACATATAGAAATAGTGGAGTTCGATAGTTTACTAAATAATCGTATGTTCATCCGCCTATTACTACTCATCAACACTTGCCTAAAAATGCCGTATAAAAACCTACAAAAGTTTGCTTGTAAATAGTTGATTTTAAAAGGTAAAACTCGTGAAACATTTTATAGCAAAATACTGTTACACATTTTGCTTGTTTCTTGGTTTAATAACGGTAATGAATCTTGTTTTGAGCGGATATCGATAACAATCACCTTATAATAATTACGATTGCTGTCACGGTTTCAAGTCAAAACAAGCTATTTTTAAACAAATTAAAAGGTTTAGTCATGATAGATGCAGACGGCTTTCGCGCCAACGTCGGCATCATCTTGGCAAATACACAAGGGCAGGTTCTGTGGGCAAAACGTATTGGTCACAACGCTTGGCAATTTCCGCAGGGTGGTATCGACCGCGGGGAGACGCCGATGGATGCAATGTATCGCGAGCTCTGGGAAGAGGTCGGCTTACATCCGCGTCACGTAGACTTATTGGCAGTCACGCAAGACTGGTTGCGCTATCGTTTGCCAAAACGTTATGTACGTCATGGTCAGCATCCCTTATGTATTGGGCAAAAACAAAAATGGTTTTTGCTACGCTTAGATGAGCCAAATACTCAACATATCCGCTTTGATGAAGGGAAACCTGAATTTGACCATTGGCAATGGGTCAGCTACTGGTATCCACTTGGACAAGTGATTCACTTTAAACGAGGCGTTTATCGTCGTGCCTTGCAAGAATTGGTACGCGAACTCCCGCTAAAGCAAGAGCTGATCATTCCTGAGCAAAATAATCATCTGCTTATGTAATGAGCCACTTAATAGTACAATGCAAAACACCCACGATAGTCGCTAGAATATTAGCAATTACCGTGGGTGTTTTTTATTATCTCTTAACGGTCACTTTGAATGATTGTCAAACTCACGGCTAATAATATTCGCTGTGTAGTTTGCTCCCGTATCTCTCTCTTTGCGCAACGTTAAGATGCTTTGGGTGCGAGTACCATACGTAGGTTTGCTACTATCAGTATCGCCAAAAGCGACGGGTTCAATATAAACAGACGATAACATCTGCTCCACCTCAATTGCCACGCCAGTAACAGGCAGTTTATCTTCTGGTGCTTTGATACTATCTGACAAAACGTTAAAAGCCGCCGCTTGCCAGTACGCAGGTGAGCTATCCTCCGCAATCAATGGCAGCACTTCTTGACGTAGTCGCCCGCGCAACCGCTCTGTCTTAAACCAGCTGTCCTCTGGTTGACCATTAGAGATAACATGTAGACCTGCATATAATGGCGTGGGTGCATGACCACGATTATTGACGATCACAGCTTGCGCAGCATCGCCAATGATCAGATTAAAACCCGCATAATTCTGCAAATCAATCTGCCGTGCAAAATCCATTGGACTTAGAGTTCCTATCAAGAATTCGGTGACCAGCGCGCCCCGCGAGCGCTCATCACTGCTTGCTTGCACCCCATCACGAAAGTTCAACACCGCAGCCCAGCGCCCATTCTGTTCATAATACTCTGCACTCTGCGCTGGTGACGCGTTCTGATGAATGCCTAACCACGTGCCACCGCTTTGTTTATCACGACCAGCATAAATAGGTTGGTCAGACCACTGGTGGAGCGGCTCAGTTGGGCGCTGCAAAAACTCATCACGGTTAGACAGTAGTACCAGCGGTAACTCATCAAATAATTGCCAAGCAATAGCGACAATACACATAGCTTTCCTTTTATAATAATTTTCGTTATGCGGGTAATTCTTAATAGAGGCAAAGATATTATTTCAAACTTTACCTATTAATAAGGTAGCACTTACAGGCAGTGCTCATTAATTGCCAGTCAGTAATTTATTGGCAGGATAACTAATCTGGGAGGTTGAACGTATTACCTTTGATTGCTTACTTGGTAAGTCAAATTCCCACGCCACCATGCCTTGATTGTCATTCCAATCTCGCTCAGTTACGGGCGGCGTATGCGTCACCGCAACTTTTAAACTATCGTCACGACTGATAGGTTCACTGCCCAGTACTTGCAAGCGTACGCTACGATTGTGCTGATTGGTAAATTGATAAGCCTTGGTGGTCGTCAGTGTTTGCGTACGGTTTAGCACACCTTTTTCACCTTGCTTATCTTCATTGGTCAGCTCTTTTACGAGCATATTTGAGTCACGACCAAATCCAATACCCTGCTCTTTTAGCACTTGATAATTATAATGCGACTGACCTACATAATTGTCATCACGGTACAACTGTAGCGAACCATCGACCCAGTCCGGCGTCAAAAACGGCGCTGACGCATACCAGTAGGCAGCAGTCTCAACACTTGGCGTACTGCGAATCCAGAGCTTACTATTACCTGTCTGCTCGCCAATCACTGTGCGTACGCGTCTCCCGTCACTCGGAATACTGACCAACTGCGGTAAACGATACTCGATGATGCCATTCTTGTTTTGGCTACTAACGGTAAAATTAGGTAGCGGCGCCATAGCTGCCCCTGCTCCTTTATTATAAGCAGGCTCTTCCATCATAACAGGGGACGCATCCATCATAGGTAGCTCACGTCTTACTCGAGCATCTTCGCTCTCTTCATACAATGACAGACGCTGCACATACGGCAATTGCCCCGTCGTACTTTGATTAGGATTAACGGTGCTGAGTGTCAGTGGTACGTTTGTCCAGTTCTCACCAGTTTGCTGAGCAATAATCGCAGAAGCTGTGATACTTAACTGCTCACTGTTTGTATTTAGGCGAGCTTGATACGCAGGCTCCCAACCTGCACCTTGCACTTGATAATGCAACTTAACGCTACTTGGCGAGCGACTTGCCGTACGTACACTCACCTGTGTCACCTTGTTAAAGGTCGATGTCGCGCTGCCTGCCATCAGTTGATTCAGTGCGTCTTGGGCACGCGCTTGTCGCTGTTGAATCTCTAGAATTCTTTGGTTAATACTGGTCGCTTGAGTTTCTATATCGCGGGCATTATTGGCAATCGTACTGTCTGTATTAACTTGCGTGGCTTTGGTCAGATTTTGCAAGTAGGCCTTTGCTAACCGTGCTGCTTCCAATTCTGCATTGATATTGGCTAAAGCACTTTGCTGCGTCTGCACCTTGGCGTCACCTTGATATTGGCACTGGGCTGCCTGCTCACCTGTCAACTCTTCAATACTAACTTCCCCAATATTGACACTACCTGTCGCTTGTACGCTTAGGCTTTCTTTATCCATATAAGGTGACAGGCACGAAAACACCACCGTTTGCTCACCGCTACCTGTGACTGGCAATGCGCGCGTCACGCTCGCCAGCCCTTGATAAATAGTCACTTGCTCAACACTACTGGTGGCCGCTTGTGCCGAAGACAATCCCAAAATGGCACTACTACTAAGTACAAATGGAAGAATAGCAAATCTAGTTATTTGATTAAGCGGCGGTAATACGCTGCCATGGCCTGTTGAGACAGATGACTCTGTTAATTGTGCGTTCATATATCATTCCTTAGCAGTAAAATCCCTCACGGCAGCCATGCATTGGCTCAACGCGCAAAATAGTAACTATCTTAGAGAGATTACCGTAGCCGTTTTGCAGGTCTGTGGCAATAAATGCTTTTGTTCGTTGTGCTATTTTGATAATAACGGCTCTTTTTTTGCTACCAGTCTGTCAATTGCACCAATTTTTTATCTCCTTCCCCGTTATGGTGCGCTCTATTAACAATCGTGCACTAAATTAACGAAAATAATAGAAAATATTTTTTTATTGCTCAAATATTACTCGATTATTGGCTTTTTTAACTTGGCACGGAACTTGAACTCTTAATCGGTGTTCAGGAACATTATTTTACCTTTTGTATTTATTAGGAGATGTCCATGTTTTCGTTACCAACTTTAGCCAATCCTCAGTTTGTTGAGACTCATCTGCAAGGCAAAATCAAATCACGCTTCTCATTATTAGCGATTGCCGTCGTTGGTAGCTTGAGTCTCGCTGGCTGTCAAAAGCCTGCCGAAACGGCGACAGCCACAGAGACAACAGCCGAAACCACTACAGAGACAACGACTACCCCTGCCGCTGATGGCGACACGATCAAAGTGGGCATCTTACATTCGCTATCTGGCACCATGGCCATCTCTGAAACTTCTCTAAAAGACACGGCACTCATGACCATTGATGAGATCAATGCCAATGGCGGTGTACTCGGTAAGCAACTAGAACCAGTCGTCGTCGACCCTGCTTCTGATTGGCCATTGTTTGCCGAAAAAGCCCGTCAGCTGCTCACTCAAGACAAAGTAGATGTTATCTTTGGCGGTTGGACATCGGTATCACGCAAATCAGTACTGCCAGTGGTAGAAGAACTAAATGGATTAATGTTTTATCCAGTGCAGTATGAAGGACAAGAGCAATCAGAAAATATTTTTTACACGGGTGCTGCACCAAATCAGCAAGCCATTCCGGCGGTAGAGTACTTAATGAGTGAAGAAGGCGGCGGTGCAGAGCGCTTCGTATTGCTAGGTACTGATTATGTCTATCCACGCACCACCAACCAGATTTTAAAGGCATTTTTGAAATCGAAAGGCGTGGCTGATGCAGACATCATGGAAGAATACACGCCATTTGGTTTCAGCAATTATCAAACCATCGTATCTAACGTCAAAAAGTTCTCAACGGGCAAAAAGACCGCGGTTATCTCGACCATCAATGGCGACTCAAACGTTCCGTTCTATCGTGAGCTTGCCAACCAAGGTATCAAAGCGTCAGATATTCCTGTCATGGCATTCTCAGTCGGTGAAGAAGAGCTACGCGGTATCGATACCAGTCTGCTACAAGGGCATTTGGCGGCGTGGAACTACTTTATGTCGATCAAAAACCCGACCAATAGTGCCTTCACCAAACGCTATAAGCAGTATGCATTGGATCAAAAACTACCAAATGCTGAAAAAGTCGTGACCAATGATCCAATGGAAGCGACTTATGTCGGTATCAACATGTGGAAGCAAGCTGTCGAAAAAGCAGGTACGACTGATGTTGATAAAGTACGTATTAGCATGGCGGGACAAACGTTCGACGCACCTTCAGGTTATACATTAAAAATGGATGAAGAAAATCATCACCTATGGAAGCCTGTCATGATTGGTCAAATTCGTTCCGATGGACAGTTTGATACGATTTTCAAAACACCAGAAGTCATCCAAGCCCAGCCATGGAGCGAGTACATTCCTAAGTAGGCTACCCCTAAATAAGTCAGTACTGAAAAGCACGTGGATAGTAATTGAATAGTAGGCGGATGGATAAACGACACCAATAACCGTCCTAACGCCTACTTTTCACATTTATTTTCAACACTTATTCTTAACTTTTAAATAACGCCAAACCTTATCAATACTTCTATCGCTTAGTACGCTAAGCATTAGAAGCTAAGGGTTTGTTGTCTGTGAAAAACAGGGAGCCGCACATGCAGCACCATACTTTACGCCCGTTTGTAGGGCAAACATCGTCCAAAAGTGGTAATAACCCACAAGCATCAGCCAGTGAAGTCATGCAGCATACGGCTCGTTTTTCAATTTATGCGCCTCTGCGATTACTTGCATTGATGGCATTATGCATAACAACATTCACCACCACGGCGTATGCCGATCATGATGGTCAGGTACATGACCACGATACGGATACCGCTCATAGTGAGCAATCTTTGGTCACACCTGTCAACGTAGCCACTTCTACTCAAGCCAGCACCTCAAATATTTCAACAGCAACTACAAGTTCAGGCGATGCCATTCAACAATTTGTAGCCAGCGATTTTAGTAAGCGCCAAGCTATGCTAAGTGATTGGCCAGGATCCGTTGAGAGTTTAGATAGTTTGGTTGAATTCATTGCCAATGATGAGCTGTATCAAGGTAATGGTGGACAAGCTTATTTGCTCAATGCAGATGATCAGCTATTTACTTATCCTGATAAAAAAGAGACTGACGATTGGCCAAGTGATTTATCACAAATCACCCTGACTAATGCCCTTCGCTCAGCGCTCATCTTTGGACAGGCTAAGGTAAAGCTAGCTTCTGACAAGCCCGCACAGCGCCTGCAAGCTGTAGAGATTTTGGCCGATAATATTGACCAAGTAGATCCAGCTATTATTATGATCGCAGCAGGAAATGAGGACAGCGCTAAAGTCAAAAAGGCACTAACTGCTCTACAGGCGCGTATTGATTTCAAAAACGGCGACCTGCCCACTCAAATTGCAGCGGTCAATCTGCTCGCTGATAGTGATAACCCACAAGTATTGGTCGATATCGAGTCTGCCCTCGCTGCGGATAACTTAGATGCCTCGCTCAAAGCTGCACTTATCGATGCTGAATCTAGCGTGTCACGCCGTATTGAAATAAGCACATGGACGGGTCATATTTTCACCGGTATGAGTACCGCTAGTATTTTGCTGCTAGCAGCGCTTGGTCTCGCCATTACCTTTGGTTTGCTTGGTGTGATTAATATGGCGCACGGTGAGCTAATTATGATTGGCGCTTATACCACTTATATGGTTCAAAACTTCTTTCAAGCTTATATACCGAATATGGCAGATTGGTATTTGCTTGCTGCTATTCCGGCTGCTTTTTTAGTCAGCGCTGTCATCGGCATGATTATTGAGCGCATTGTCATTCGCCCACTATATGGTCGTGAGCTAGAAACCTTACTGGCGACCTTTGGCGTCAGTCTGATTTTGATGCAATTAGTACGGATGATTTTCGGTGCGCAGAACGTTGAAGTCAGTAACGTGGCATGGCTCAGCGGTGCGTATCAAGTGTCATCAAGTTTGGTACTGCCTTACAACCGTATTGCTATTATTGGTTTTACCGTCATTGTCGTGGCGCTACTGGTGTACTTACTTAACAAAACCCGCTTTGGTTTGTTTATACGAGCCGTTACCCAAAATCGCCAAATGGCACGTGCTGTCGGCATTCCTTCTGCACGTATCGATATGATGGCATTTGGTTTGGGCTCTGGGCTAGCTGGTATGGCTGGCTGTGCCCTTGCCCAAGTCGGCAACGTGGGTCCTGATCTGGGTCAAACCTATATCATTGATACGTTTTTGGTCGTCGTCGTTGGCGGTGTCGGACAAGTATGGGGCGCAGTATTGGCCGCCTTAGGACTTGGTGTGAGTGGCACGGTACTTGAGATTGGTATCGGTGCGGTACTGGCTAAGATTGTATTGTTGGTTCTTGTGATTCTGTTTATTCAGAAACGGCCACAAGGTTTATTTGCACTTAAAGGCCGCTTTGTCGAATAAGGAGATTCCTATGATACTGACCAAATTACTGTCTGATACGCCGCGTAGTGCTGTTTTAATTGGTTTATGTTTTGCTGTACTACTCATACTTCCTTGGCTACATCTGATGCCAGAGACCTCAGCCTTTCACCTTTCAGCCTACTGGATCACCCTGATTGGCAAAATTATGGCGCTAGCCATGGTGGCATTGGCACTAGATCTCGTCTGGGGCTATGCTGGTATTTTGAGCTTGGGACATGGCCTGTACTTCGCCTTAGGGGATTATGCGTTTGGCATGTACCTAACACGTGAGACAGCAGGCGATGCGCTTCCTGATTTTATGCGATTTTTGAGCTGGACTGAAATGCCGTGGTACTGGGCGGGCACGCAGCATTTTTGGTGGGCTGTCGCACTGGTCGTATTAGTGCCTGGCTTGGTTGCTTTTATCTTTGGTTTCTTTGCCTTCCGCTCCAAAATCAAAGGGGTATATTTTTCTATCATCACCCAAGCCATGGTCTATGCAGCAGCCTTGCTGTTCTTCCGTAATGAGACAGGCTTCGGTGGTAATAATGGCTTTACTGGTTTTACTACCTTACTCGGCTATGACATTACCGCTGCCTCAACTCGCTCAATGCTGTGCTTTGTCACAGCCTTAGCATTGTTAGTCTCTTATATGGGTTTGCGTCATTTGATGAACCAACCTTATGGACGAGTGCTAGGTGCCATTCGTGACAGCGAAAACCGCTTGCAGTATTTAGGTTACCGTACGTTGTGGTACAAGCTATCCGCTTGGGTATTATCCGCCGTCATCGCTGGTATCGCTGGTGCGCTATATGTGCCGCAAGTAGGCATTATCAATCCGAGCGAAATGAACCCAGTGAACTCGATTGAGATAGCTGTCTGGGTAGCAACTGGTGGTCGAGGAAGCTTAATTGGCGCGATCTTAGGTACTGGCGTGGTTAACGCTGTGAAAACCTACTTTACGGTTGCCTACCCTGAATTTTGGCTATTGATATTAGGCGGACTGTTCGTCGTCGTGACGTTGTTTTTGCCCAATGGCATTATGGGCTTGTTCGATCGATTCAAAAAGGAGAAACAATAATGCTAAACGATAAGTCCTCATCGACTGAACAATCGACCAAAGCGCTATCCGAATATGATCATACTGATGGACGTGACGGTCTCAGTCATCCCAAAAAATCAGGCGTCGACTTTAGCCATGGTATTGCTCTGTACTTAGAAGACGTGAGCGTCTGGTTTGATTCGTTTCGCGCACTCAACAACCTGTCGCTCTATATCGAAGAAGGCGAGCTACGCTGTATTATCGGCCCCAACGGCGCTGGCAAAACCACACTAATGGATGTCATTACAGGTAAAACCCGCCCTACGGAAGGCAGCGTGTTTTTTGGTCAGACTCATAACCTTGCCAGCTTATCTACCGAACAAATCGCTGAAGCGGGTATCGGCCGTAAGTTTCAAAAACCTACTGTCTTTGAAAATTTTACGGTAATGGATAATCTGTTACTTGCTGCACCAAAAGACAAACGTGTGGTCAAAAGCTTGTTCAATAAACTCAATGCCGATACTCGCGATACCCTCGACGCGACTCTACAGCAAATCCGCCTGACCGATAAGATCAACAAGCCCGCTGGATTGCTTTCACATGGACAAAAGCAATGGCTAGAGATTGGTATGCTACTGATGCAGAATCCCAAACTGATTCTGCTTGATGAGCCTGTGGCAGGTATGACCGATGCCGAAACAGAACATACCGCTGAACTGTGTCTACGGCTTAAAAAGAACCATACATTAGTAGTAGTCGAACACGACATGACCTTTATCGATGCCATCAGTGAAAAAGTCACAGTATTGGCACAAGGGGCGATTTTGGCCGAAGGTACATTAGCGGAAGTGCAAGCCAATGAGGCAGTGATTGAGTCCTACTTAGGTCGATAGCCGAACGAATCATCTAGACGAGCCAAACGAATATTCCCTTTAAAATATTAGAAAAGTTTTAGAGTTTAGGAGACAGCCATGTTACAAGTTAACGATATCAATCAATACTATGGTGGCAGCCATATTTTACGAGATGTCTCGTTTACAGCACCTGTAGGCGCATGCAGCGTGGTACTCGGCCGTAACGGCGTGGGTAAAACCACCCTACTCAAATGTTTGATGGGAATATTACCCATTAAATCAGGAGAGATTCTGCTCAATGATAAAGACATCAGCAAGATGTCTCCAGAGCAACGTGTCCGAGCAGGTTTAGCTTATGTACCACAAGGACGCGATATTTTTTCGACACTGACCGTAGAAGAAAATATATTAATTGGTATGGCTAAGTTTTCACGCAGTAAGGCCAAACATGTACCTAAGCATTTATACGATATTTTTCCAGTACTAGATGAGATGAAACATCGCCGCGGTGGTGATCTGTCTGGTGGTCAGCAGCAGCAGCTTGCTATCGCCCGTGCCCTAGCCTCTGAGCCGACTGTGTTAATTTTGGACGAGCCAACTGAAGGTATCCAACCCTCTATTATTAAAGACATTGGCCGAGTCCTGCGTGACTTGGCTGACAAAGGTGACATGGCCATTGTACTGGTTGAGCAGTTCTATGAATTTGCCGAAGAACTAGCTGACAATTACACGGTACTATCACGTGGTAAGGTAGTGTCACAAGGTGCAGGCGATACGATGGTCGAAAATAACGTACAAGATCTGGTCGCCATCTAATTCCTTTTAATAATAGATGTAATAGTACAACTTGGTAGTGAACGCTCGATAATGCTAAAAATGGCATTTTTATCCCAAGCTAGTAGCTACCAAGATTACATATCATCACGAAAATGCACCCCAATTAAAGTCACTCTTTTACCTCACTTCTTATTTTTTGACTCTTAGCCTATATATTCTGTGCCATTTCAAAAACTCACATTACCAATACCCTCTGATTGGCGTCATAGCAATTATGTATGCCCATTGAACGAAATTTGCTATTATAGTCAGCATTTTATTATCAATATTATGATGCCTTTATGATGATTCATCCTCAGTACGATCCTGTAGCATTAGCAGTTGGACCTGTCGAAGTCCATTGGTATGGGCTGATGTATTTGTTGGCATTTGCCGCCGCCTACGGACTGGCATGGTATCGCAGTACCAAGCGTGAAGGCTGGACAACAGATATGGTCTCCGACCTAGTGTTCTTTGGCGCACTTGGTGTGATATTAGGTGGCCGTGTCGGCTATGTATTGTTTTATCAGTTCAGCGAGCTACTCCAAAACCCTGCTTACCTGTTCAAGGTCTGGGAAGGCGGCATGTCATTCCATGGCGGCCTGATTGGTGTCATGTTGGGTATGCTGTATTTTGCCCGAAAATATAAAAAGACACCTTTCCAAGTACTCGATTTTGTCGTTCCCTGTGTACCAACTGGTTTATTGTTCGGACGTATTGGTAACTACATCAATGCAGAGCTATGGGGCCGCGTCTCTGATGGTGGCTATAACTGGTTGACCTACTTCCCGCAGGCCGCTAGTGTTGATATGCAGCAGCTACAAGCCAATCCTGCGCTACAAGACCTTATGACTGAGGTCAATGGCCAGTACCTGTTGCCTCGTCACCCGTCTCAATTGTATGAAGCCCTTGCAGAAGGTCTACTGTTGTTTCTATTCTTGTGGTGGTACTCATCGAAACCCCGTCCTCGGATGGCAGTGACTGGTGTCTTTATGCTTGGTTATGGCTTTAGCCGCTTTATCATTGAGTTCTTCCGCCAGCCAGACATCGACCAAGGATTCATCTTGCTGGGTTGGATGACCAAAGGTCAGATACTAAGCGCCCCAATGATAATTATCGGTCTGTTCTTGATCGGTTACGCTTACAAACGTGGCATCTACGACTGGGGTAAGCAAGCTTCTTACTAAGCCTGCCTTTTTGTGATAAAGGCTGATGACTTAAAATAGGGTAAGCTGTCAAAACGCTTATCCTAGCAATACTTTCAATAATGACAGTGTCTATATCGACTACCCATCTAGCCTGTATGCGCTGTCAGCAGTAACTAAAGAGCATTTTATGATCAATGGCACCCAAAGTAATAACGAGCAAGGCTATTTAGATTTACTACGCCACGTTCTCGACAATGGCACTGAAAAAGGCGATCGTACTGGTACTGGTACGCTTAGCCATTTCGGCGCACAGCTACGCTTTGACTTAGCAGATGGATTTCCACTGCTAACAACCAAAAAGGTTCACTTTAAATCTATCGCTTATGAGCTATTGTGGTTTTTAAGTGGCAGCACTCATGTCGATTATCTACAACAGAATAATGTTCGTATCTGGAATGAGTGGGCGACAGCAGAACAGACAGCACGCTTCAACAGACCTGCTGGTGATTTGGGTCCTATCTATGGTCATCAATGGCGTAACTACGGCGCGACCAAAAATGAAGATGCCAGTTATAACGCTGATGGCGTCGATCAAATCGCACAAGTCGTTGAACAGATAAAGAACAATCCGAATTCGCGCCGCTTGATTGTGTCAGGCTGGAATCCAGGTGAGGCAGAGCAAGTAGCCCTACCACCATGTCATACGTTATTTCAGTTCTTTGTCGCAGACAATAAGCTGTCATGCCAGCTGTATCAGCGTTCGGCTGACTTATTTTTATTATACCCCCATAACAATAATGCACAATACGGAGTAATAGATCGTATATAATGCAATACATAACTTAGTCTATGTATTGAGATAGTGATTATTATGGATGTTAAAGTTTGTTTTGATACAAAGTTAGATTTATCTAAGTCTTGTTTACTCAATGAGATTCCAAATTTATCATTGAACAAAACCGTAACAGTGAATGGTGTTGGAGTATTTGATGATGATGGCAAGATCCTTCCTCTTGTTTCTGAGTATTTGTCGTATCGAACCAAACATCAAATAATCTCTTATAAATCAGCAGTTACTTATGGTAGAAACCTAAGCTACTTCTTAAGTTATATTCGTAGTCGTCCAGATTATGATGACAGTGAATCTGATGAAGTATTTATTACAGTTCCAAAATACGTAATTCAAGAATACCTGACATTTTTAATCCGTGAAGACCATAAGAACTCATCTACTGTTAGAAGTCGAGATGAGACAATACATGCCTTCATCGAATACCTTTGTAGCCCTACAGAAGACCGTGATAAGCTTAGACAAGATAACCCATATAGCGATGGCTTGCTATCAAAACCACCAAAGCGCACACCGATTAGCTCTTGCACACTTGATGACCTTTTCATATTGATTGAATTTACTGATTCAGAACGAGAAAGAGCTTTACTCCAGTTTTTATACGACTCTGGCTTACGTCGTTCAGAACTACCTAGAGTTACTCTTCAAGACTTTAAAGATATTACTAGCCTTAATTCTGAAAAATATATTTCCCGCGATACTGACCTGCCTATTCATCCCGACTATGTATCTTTGAAAGTTAAAGGAAGTAAGGGCCGTGGTAATCAAATTAAGCCACGCTGGACTTTGCTTAGCTTAGTAACTATCAAACGTGTGGAAAAATACCACGCATCTCCCTTGTATAAAAAATACGCTCGTAAATATTTAAAGCCGTCTGAAACACCAGCGTTCCTTAATGCTGAAGGCACTCCTTACACCCCAAATTCAATCAGTAAGCTACTTGAACGTATAAGTAAACGCGCAATCAAACACGGTCGACTCAATCGACTGATTTCTCCCCACAAGCTACGGCATGGCAACGCTTATTCAATACTACAGTCAAAGGATTTAGGGCCTAACTATGTAGATCAGCTTGCTATTGTGCAGAATTGCTTAGGCCACAACCATCTTAGTACTACACAGATATACACTAATATCCCTCAAGATATCTACAAGAGCATGTGTGACGAGAATGGTGATACATTAACCAAAGCTGAGAAAATGAAGCGCTTATCTGAACAGACACAGTTAAGAATTGGCATTAAGGACATCAAATGAAAAACATTGGAATAACCATTGATGAGATTCATGAGGATTTTCCTGAGCCAGGAATTTTAGGTGCAGACTTTAAGAACGTTGAAGAAAAACAACCGATTAAAGACGCCGAAGCAGCTGTTATAGAATGGGTATCGAAAACAGCTGGAGATAAAGAAGCACTATGGGAAATACCAATTAGTAAAGCGGATAATACTTTGGGCTTCAGTGTAGCTGTTAAGCATATTCAGAGTGCTGTAGGTGTCTCATACTCTGTTGCACAAAAATATAGGGGTCTTACTACTCCTTTAATTGGAAGGATGATTGAAGAAGGGATTCTAGTAATACCAAGTGAAAGCTACGAAGCGGCTGGCATCGAAAACACTAGAAAACTTTTGAATTGGTACAGAAAGCTAACTGTAGAGGAAAAGCACACTTTACCTATTTTCGGCAACAAAATTTCGATAGGAAAAATGTCTCCAGAACAACTACCTATAAAAAAAGAATCCTTAAGATTTAATGTTGTTAAAGATGCTTGGGAATTCATTCACAAAGACTTAGAAAAAATTGGAATTATTGATCCAAATTATAAAAGCGTTGCTGAAAGAACAAGCGAAGCGAATGTCAATAGAATAAATCATAGTGAAAGTCAGATAGAGCGTTTTCATAGACTCGCAGCAAGAGAGCTAAATGCAGCTGATGACTTCTTCCCTCCTTCAAAATTAGAACCGTTTATTCAGGTTGAGCAACTGTTTGCTTGTAGTAGCAAAACTGTCTCTTCAAAATCAGGCAAGAGTAATTATAGAGTTGCGAGTAGTTCATTTATAGAGTTCTTATCTAAACTGTATGGAAATAAACCCTTTAGAATCGTAACAACTTTTGATGAATACCTATTATCTAGATATCGGAAATATTTAGAGGGCAAGGTAATAAATAAAGAAATATCAAGTCATCATGCAAATACAGTTTTGAGTTCAGTCCGTATAACATTGAATCGGCTGACTCAAGTACGCGATATAGAATATAGCTTTTTCAATATAAATGGATTTGCTACAACTAGAGAAACAGATGTTAAAAAGCCATTTACAATGAACGAGCGACTTCGAATATTAGAGGCTATTGAAAAAGGATTGAGCGAATCTAGAAAAGCCCTCAAACCTTATAAGAAAACGGGTTTAGGTAGCAATCCTTTGGACGAAAAGGGTTCAGTCATTAGAGGCCTTTCGACACTAGAGAATGCGCGATGGCTCTTTGAAAACCGCTTAATGTGTAAGCCAGTTCATTATAATACAGCTAAATCACCTATTGAAAAGTCTTTCTTAAGAATTATTAATGATTCAGATAAGGGTTTGATAGAGGTATACAACGACTGGGGCATTACCCCAATGATAAATATGGATACACTAACGCCTTACGTTTTAAGGCTTGCTCAAATTACTGGTTTAAATGCAAATCCTTTACTTTCTCTTGATATAAACGATTATGTAGATTCCCATCCGGCAACATCGCGGCCTTGTCTTAGATATTGGAAAGAAAGGTCTGATGGTCATAAAGAATACCACCTCGATCTTTTTAATGCAGAACTGACATGGCTTACGTCATCTCAAGCTAAGTCTATAAAAATTATTTTTGAAGAATTAGGGGCTGTATAGAATTGAGAAAACATTGAAAAAAATAAGCAACGCCTTACTCTAATGTTTACCACAACAAAGAAATAAGGCATCACTTATGACTCGCACCAAGCTCAACGATGAACATTGGCACAAGCTATTTATTATATTGCGACAAATTAACGTATATAACAAGCCCAATCTAAGACGTACCGTTGAAGGCATGTTGTACCGCATACGAGTAGGCTGTCCATGGCGAGACTTACCTTCTTATTTTGGTCATTGGTCTCGCATATATCATCAATACCGTTACTGGCGTAAAACCGGTAAATGGCAAAAGCTCATGAAGATAGTCACAGCAAACTATGATAGTGAATGGTTATTTATAGACGGTAGCGTGGTCAAAGCTCATCAGCATAGTTCAGGTGTAGCCAGTCATCTTGATGAGGCCATTGGTAAAAGTGTTGCAGGTAATAGCAGCAAACTGCACTTAGTGGTCGATGCTTGTGGTAACCCTATACATATTGAGCTGACAGGTGGGCAAGTGCATGACGCTAAGATGGCAAAGACGTTGATAGATAGCACGATTAATAACCAGACTAAAGCGGTGATTGCAGACAGGGGCTACGATAGTAGTGATATTAGAGAGTGTATCTTCAAGCACTGTGCTGAGTCAGTCATACCCGTTAAGTCGAACTCTAAAAGCTGTAACGACACACTAGATTGGTATTTGTATCGTTGCCGTCATTTGGTAGAAAACGCTTTTGCTAGATTGAAACATTTTAGGGGCATTGCCACGCGATATGATAAGCTCAAAGATAGCTATGCAGCGGCGGTAATGCT
>Ga0207906_1000100_pt1 | contig 70643 bp, 60 predicted proteins | sample LinPmetageLP37_FD_184050 | JGI IMG/M metagenome (GOLD analysis project Ga0207906, IMG submission 184050) | Marine viral communities from the Pacific Ocean - LP-37 (SPAdes) | ecosystem: Environmental > Aquatic > Marine > Oceanic | place: Pacific Ocean | collected 2010-06-16 | reverse complement strand
CGGTCATGGTAAGCACCGGCCTAGGAGCCAAGAACGGTATCCTGTTCAAGAATGCATCGGCACTGGAAGACGCTACAAAGTTGAACGTCATTGTCTGCGACAAAACCGGTACACTTACCGTGGGCCAACCGGAGGTAGTTGAGATTGTTACCGCAAAAGGTGTTACCGAGGATCAATTGCTTACTGCTGCCGCTGCCGTAGAGCAGGGATCGGACCATCCGCTGGCCCAAGCAATACTGCGCAAGGCAGAGAACCTAACCGTGAAGGCACCCACAAAATTTGAAAGCCTTGACGGGATGGGGGCACGTGCAGAGACCGCCGCCGGAACGGTTTTTCTTGGCAACCGCCTATTAATGGACACCCAGAAACTCGCACTCGATGGCCTGGAAAATGAGGTTACCCGGATGCAGGAAGACGGTCGGACCGTTGTGCACGTAGCACAGGCTGGCCGCGTGATAGGGCTTATCGCCATCGCAGATGCCATAAGGCCATCGTCCAAGGCAATGGTAGAAAAATTGCGTAAGCGCGGTATTGAAGTGGTTATGCTTACCGGCGACAATGAAGCTACAGCAAGACGAATTGCCAAGGACCTTGGAATCGACAACGTCATGGCCGATGTGCTTCCGGCCCAAAAAGCCGAAAAAGTGAAAGAGCTGCAGGCGCAAGGAAAGAAAGTTGGCATGGTCGGAGACGGCGTTAATGATGCTCCCGCACTAACACAGGCCGAAGTAGGGTTTGCCATTGGCGCCGGCACCGATGTTGCCATGGAAAGCGCAGACGTGGTACTCATGAAAAGCGATCCTTATGATATCGTTGGTGCCATAGAGCTCTCTCGCGCCACCGTGCGCAAGATGCACCAAAACCTTTGGTGGGCCGTAGGCTACAATGTGTTGGCATTTCCGCTTGCCGCAGGGGTTCTGTACCCTTTTGTGTTGAGCCCCGAAGTGGCGGCACTTTCAATGTCCGGCAGTACCCTCATCGTTGCGGTCAATGCGTTGCTGCTGAAGTTTATCAAACTGGAAGGCATTCACAAACTGGACAAAAAAGCGGCCTAAAATGAAAAATAGTCCAATTAAACATATAGGCGTATTTACCTCGGGAGGCGATAGTCCTGGAATGAACGCTGCATTGTACGCGATTGCAAAGACAGCAGAGACAAAAGGCATAAAAGTGAGCGGTATCCGCAAAGGCTATGAAGGTATGATTGATGGTGATATTGTTCCACTTGAAGTCCATGAATTGCAAAAACTGGCCCATAGGGGCGGAACCATATTAAAAACAGCACGAAGCCAGCGCTTTATGCAATTGGAAGGTAGAAAAAAAGCTTTGCAAATGCTAAAGGATAATAATATAGATGCCTTGATTGCCATTGGCGGTGATGGCACTTTTAGAGGTTTGTTGGCTTTTTCAGAAATATGTGACATTCCTTTTATAGGCATTCCGGGAACCATTGACAATGATATTTCCGGAACCGATTATACCCTCGGTTTTGATTCCGCGGTAAACACGGCCATTGAAAACATTGATAAAATCCGGGATACGGCCGAATCGCATAACCGCGTGTTCATTATAGAAGTCATGGGCAGGGATTCCGGTTATATAGGCATCCATTCAGGACTTACCGTGGGTGCCGATGCCATACTCATTCCCGAAAGTGGCGAGGACTTTATTCATTTATTGGATAAAATAAAAGATTATGATAATGAAGAAGCTTTTCTGGTAGTGGTGTCCGAAGGGGACGAATTGGGGGCAGAATTGGTTGCCTCAAAAATCAAGGAAATCAACCCCAGTGTTGACTTACGTATTACAAAATTAGGACACGTACAACGCGGTGGCAATCCATCAGCATTTGACAGAATGCTGGGGATTAGACTTGGTGTGGCATCTGTGGATGCACTTTTAAAAGGTAAAAAAAACGTAATGGCAGGAATTCTGAACAATCAATTACGCCTGACCCCTTTTAATCAAGTGGTAAAGCAACATAGTATCAATAAAGAATTACAAGAGCTTTTAAAAATATTCGGTAGTTAAAATGAAAAGACCGGTAGCCAACATATTGACCATCTTCCTGCTAACCGCGGCGACCATTATCTTTGAGATAAGTCTGTCTCGCCTATTCTCCTACCTTCTCAGTTTTCATTTTGTACTCATTATCATTGCCTTTTCCATATTAGGGCTGGGAATCGGCCAAATAAGCTATGCCAAGTTTTACAAAAGGATGGATAATACCTTGGTTTTTTGGGCTGCCATGCCTGCAGTTTCCATGTTCTTGAGTTTTTTCCTATTGCTTGTGCTATCAAAAATCGGTATTTCGTCGTACACTGATTTTGCTTTGCCCGTCTTTATTATCTTATCCATGGTTCCGTTTATAGCCATCGGGATTGTCTATGCCTTTATATTTGAAGCAAACAAACGCTATGTCTCTACCTTATATGCCATAGATCTCATTGGTGCGGCGGGCGGGGCATTGGCCTCGGTATTTCTGCTCAATTCATTCAGCTTGGTATATGTGGTCGCAATAGCCATAGGGCTTCTCCTGCTCGTTTGGGCAATACGGGCCTTAGCAAGCAAAAACCGCTATTCAAGGGCATTTGCCCTTTTATCGTTGGCCATCATTTTTTTATTGGGCATTGGAAAGGATGCGCTCGATGTTGATATCCCCGTTTCGAAAGATCCTTCTAAAGATATGTACCGACTTATGGGCAATCCTACCCTGCAAAGCGAAACACTGGAAAGTCGTTGGAGTGCTTTTGGCAAGACCGATCTGGTACGGTTCACCTATCCTGACAGTACCGTATCAAAAACCATGTTTATCGATGGTGCCGCTGGGACCGAGATGGTGAACATTGATGAGTTGGCAAAAGATAGTATTAAAATGAGAAAGACACTATCTGGGTTTCCGGCCGTATTTGCCATGAATTTTGTAAAAGAAAACGACAAGGATTCAGTCCTTATAATTGGGCCAGGTGGAGGGATAGACATTGCGGCGGCATATTTTTCAGGCTACAGATACATTGATGCCGTTGAGGTCAATCCCTCTTTTGTGCAGTTAATGGAAAAATACAATCCCGCAACTTTCCTTGATAAGGAGAACATAAAGGTTCAGGTAAACGAGGGCAGGAACTTTGTAATCAAGAACAAGGGGAAATATGATGCCATACTATTGACCATTCCCGTAACCAAGGGTTCCCGGGGCACCGACTTCTATGGGCTTACGGAAAACTATCTGTTTACCATGGAAGCTTTGGCCGATTATTTGGAGGGCCTGACTGAAAACGGGACCATCTATTTTACAATGCACGCCAAACAGGAGGTATATAAAATGCTAGCCAACTATTTAGAACTCCAGGACCGGATAGGGATCGGCCAAAAAGAGGCACTCAAAAAGATCTATATCTTCTCAAATGGAATGAACCCTGTGCTGGTCATTAAAAAGACTCCCTTTGAACAGAAAATGATCGAGGAGGTCCATCGTATCGCACACTATTTGGAACTGGACCAAGATGTGTTCTACTTTCCATATATAAAACAAGAAGGTTTGGATACGATTTTACGTAACGTAAATTATCAGTGGTTTATGTTCGACAACCTGATCTACAATATTTCCTCAGGTAACTTTCCACATAACGAACTTTGGAAAGCTGCATCCATAAACTTAAGACCGGTCAGCGATGATTCCCCTTATTTTTTTAATTATAACAAAGGCATACCCGATGCCATGGCTACGCCCCTATGGCTGGGTATATTCATCATTGGGTGGTTTCTGTTCAATCATGTGAACAAATGGAGATCTGTCTCCTTTTATGAAGATACCGCTATAACCGCCCGGAAAAAGTTCCGTATCTTGGCACTAATGGCATTTTTATTGGGGTTCTCGTACATTCTTATACAGGGATACCTGTTCCAGGTCCTCAACTTAAAACTGTCGAGTCCATCACAGTCATTTTCATTGTTGCTTTTTACATTTCTATTGGGCAATGGTATGGGCAGCTTAATGACAGGGGCATTCAAAAAAAACCTTTCCAAAAAACTGACGGTGTATGCGACATTAATCATTTTGGCATGTTTGCTCACCGTGTATGTACTGCTCCCAATATGGTACGAACGGTTATCGGAATTTTGGATTGCGATTGTTTTACTGTTTCCATCCTTTTTCATAGGGGTACCCTTTCCGCTATTGCTAAGAATAGCCACCTCTTTTAAGGAGAAACAGATTATTTCCCATTTATTGGGAATATCGAGCGTGGCAGGTGTTGCCGCCTCAATTTTTGCCATTGTCATCTCCATTCTATACGGTTACCGCTTTGTATTCCTGATCGGTCTATTGGGGTATGCGGTATTGATAGTGGTGGCATTTAGATTAAAAAAATCTAAAATCGTACAACCATGAAAAAAGGAGCGTTATTTATAGGAAGCTATTCCAGCATCAAGGTGTTTATCCATTGGACTTTCTGGATCATTATTGGATGGATATTCATGATGCACTTTCAAATGGGCCACGGCTGGACGGAAGGCATACAAGGGGCTCTTTTCATTCTCGTTCTGTTCGCCTGCGTGGTGCTGCATGAGTTTGGCCATGCGCTCATGGCAAAAAAATATGGTATCCCGACACGCGATATTACGCTCTACCCCATTGGTGGCGTGGCCAGTCTCAATAAAATGCCCGACAAACCTGCCCAGGAACTGGCCGTGGCACTGGCTGGTCCAGCGGTAAACTTCGTCATTGCTGGAGTTCTCTATATCTTTCTGTACGTGAACGACCAACTGTTGCCGATCTCGGAAATAGACCACATGACCGGTGGCAATTTTTGGTTCAATATCATGGCCGCCAATGTGATCTTGGCTGTTTTTAATCTGATACCGGCCTTTCCTATGGATGGCGGAAGGGTGCTAAGGGCATTGTTGGCGTTTACCATGGATAAGCTAAAGGCAACCATTATTGCCGCACGGGTGGGGCAGTTTTTGGCGATAGCATTTGTATTCCTGGGGTTCTTTACCAATTTTTGGTTGGTTTTCATTGGTCTGTTCATCTATCTGGGGGCAGGAGCTGAAGAAGTTCACGAAAGTGCCAAATCTGCACTTACCGGATATACCGCAAGGGATATTCTGATTCGGCAATATACCCGTTTATTGCCAGGGGAAACCTTGGAAAGGACCGTACAGTTGTTGCAGAATACCCAGGAACAAGGATTTGTAGTTGCAGAAAATAATCAGGTACAAGGTGTCCTGACAAGAAATGAACTAATCAAGGGATTGTCTGTATATGGAAATACCTCCCCGGTATCCAATGTGATGCGGAAAGATTTCGTCATAGTTGCCCCGGACATGCCTTTACAGGAAGTATATGAAAAACTTTTGTCCAACAACTTTTCACTTGCCCCGGTATTGGATGACGGACAACTTATAGGCATTGTGAATGCTAAGGGCATCAATGAAGTGGTCATGGTTAAAAAAGCATTGGCCCAAAAGGATGGAATCGCAAAAACTTGAAATAAGAAAAAACAGATACTGAAAGGATTAATACAATAAATAGAAGGATAGAATCATGAAACGGAAAATAGATGACATTACCTCACCGGCAAACCTTAAAGAACATAGTATTGGCATTGGGCCTGCCAGGCAGCAGCGCCCGGTTTATGTCGATTTACTTCCCCCGTGCAACAATGCTTGTCCTGCCGGCGAAAACATACAGGCTTGGCTGGCACTGGCGCAAGCGGAAAAATTTGAAGAAGCCTGGCAGGTAATCATGCAGGACAACCCCATGCCCGCTGTGATGGGCCGCGTTTGTTACCACCCGTGTGAAGATGGCTGTAACCGCACCTTTATAGACAGCCCGGTAAGTATTCACGCCCTAGAACGTTTTCTTGGCGATGAGGCCATCAGAAAAAATTGGAAAGTTAAATTTGATAAAAAACCGGACGGCAAACGGGTGCTTGTGGTCGGTGCCGGACCAAGTGGTTTGTCCGCAGCCTACCATCTCACCAGGTTGGGGCACACTGTTGAAATCCATGAGGCAGGGCCCATGGCAGGCGGCATGATGCACTTTGGGATCCCCGCCTACCGGCTTCCACGAAATATGCTGGACCAGGAAGTGGAGCGCATCAAGGGGATGGGGGTAAAAATCGTGCTGGATCATAAAGTTGAAAATGTACTGGAAGAAAAAAAGGCAGGCAGTTTCGATGCCGCGTTCATTGCTGTAGGCGCCCACCTTTCAAAAAAAATAGATATTCCGGGCAGGGATGCGGGAAAAATTTTGGATGCCATCAGTTTTTTAAAACAAGTAGAACAGGGCGAAAAACCTAAAATCGGCAGAAAGGTGGCCATTTATGGCGGAGGCAACACGGCCATGGATGCCGCACGTACGGCAAAGCGGATGGGAGCCTCAGAGGCAACCATCATCTACAGGCGCGACCGTAAGCACATGGCTGCCCACGAATTTGAAGCGGAAGAAGCACTCGAAGAAGGGATAAAGATCAACTGGTTGCGGACCATAAAAGCCATGGACGAAGAAACATTCACCGTTGAGGTCATGCGGCTGGAAGACGGCCGCCCCGTGCCCACGGGACAATTCGAAACCCTGGAAGCGGACACACTGATATTGGCCGTAGGACAGGATACCGATACAGGATTTTTAAAAACCGTACCCGGCATTGAGTTCAAGGAAGATGGAACGGTCATCGTTGGTCCGGATATGATGACTGGCTGTGAAGGTGTCTTTGCCGGAGGTGATATGGTGCCAAGTGAGCGCAGTGTTACGGTGGCGATAGGGCATGGCAAAAAAGCGGCACGTTACATTGACGGCTTTTTGCGGGGAACACCCTACCAAAAACCTCCCAAACATCCGGTGGTGGGGTATGAACGATTGCACCTATGGTATAAAACAAATGCCACACAAAAGGAACAGGCCACACTCCCTGCCGAAAAGCGGGTGGAAAGCTTTGATGAGATAAAGTCCGGGTTAAGCCGTGAGGAAGTGCTTTTTGAATCACAACGCTGCCTCTCCTGCGGCAATTGCTTTGAGTGCGATGGCTGCTATGGCGCCTGCCCGGAAGAGGCTATCATAAAACTCGGGCCAGGTAACAGGTATCGATATGACTTTGATCGTTGCACCGGCTGCGCGATATGTTATGAACAGTGCCCCTGTCACGCCATAGAAATGATTCCCGAACCAAAAAACATAAATCTGTAATTATGAAGGAGCGAACAAAAATGGTGACCATTGAGGGCAATGAAGCCGTAGCTTATGTGGCCTACCGCGTTAATGAGGTATGCGCCATCTACCCAATTACCCCGGCCTCCCCTATGGCCGAACATACCGATGAATGGTCTGCTGCAGGGGTAAAAAATATTTGGGGCAATATACCCGATGTTATTGAGATGCAAAGCGAAGGAGGGGCTGCCGGTACCGTTCATGGGGCCTTGCAGACAGGGGCACTGGCCACCACCTTTACAGCCTCACAGGGATTGATGCTCATGTTGCCCAATATGTACAAAATTGCGGGGGAACTCACCGCTACGGTCTTTCACGTGGCGGCTCGTTCCCTTGCCGCCCAGGCATTGTCCATCTTCGGTGACCATAGCGACGTGATGGCCGCCAGGACAACCGGATTTGCCATGATTGCCTCGGCTTCCGTGCAGGAAGCGCATGACATGGCACTCATCTGCCAAGCAGCAACACTAAAATCGAGGATACCCTTTATGCACTTTTTTGACGGGTTCCGTACTTCCCATGAAGTGAACAAGATCAACCTTCTCACGGACGGGCAGATTAAAGCCATGATCGATGATACATTGATTTATGCCCACCGGCAACGCAGCCTAAACCCCGATAACCCCTTTATCCGTGGTACTGCTCAAAACCCTGACGTGTACTTTCAAGCCAGGGAAACCGTTAATCCTTATTATTCAAGGACACCGGAAATTGTTCAAAAAACGATGGACGATTTTGGCAAACTCACCCGTCGGAATTATAAACTTTATGAATACTATGGCGATGCAGATGCAGAAAGGATCATCATCATCATGGCTTCCGGGGCAGAGGTAGTCCGTGAAACAGTCAAAAAATTAACAGCAAGCGGGGAAAAAGTGGGAGTGGTACAGATCCGGCTCTTCCGCCCTTTTTCCGCGAAACATTTCCTGGAAGTGCTTCCGAAAACCGTAAAAAAAATAGCTGTACTGGACCGCACAAAGGAACCGGGTAGCACAGGCGAACCCTTTTATCAGGATGTGGTAACCATTATGGCGGAAGCGTACCGTCTAGGAAATATCAGCATGTTCCCACAAATTGTCGGAGGCCGTTACGGGCTTTCTTCCAAAGAGTTTACCCCCGGTATGGCTAAAGGCGTTTTTGATGAATTGAAAAAATCTTCTCCCAAAAACAGTTTTACAGTGGGGATCAATGACGATGTTTCCCATAGCAGTATAGCATACGACCCTGCTTACGATATCATTCCTGAAGGGACCATAAGTGCCGTATTCTTTGGGCTGGGATCTGATGGAACGGTAGGTGCCAATAAGAACAGTATTAAGATTATCGGGGAGGAAACGGATTTATTTGCCCAGGGTTACTTTGTATATGACTCCAAAAAATCCGGTACGCAGACGGTTTCCCATCTGCGTTTCGGTCCCGAACCTCTTCCGGCCCCCTATCTTATCCGTGAGGCTAACTTTATTGCCTGCCATAAATTTACCTTTATCGGGAAGGTACAAATGCTCCGCCTTGCCGGGCAGAGCGCCACTTTTTTATTGAACAGCCCTTATGGAGTTGACGAAGTTTGGGATCGCCTCCCATTCCCGATACAGGAACAGATCATAGAAAAGAATCTGAAATTTTATGTTATCGATGGGTCCGGTGTGGCTCAAGCTGCCGGATTGGGAGTGAAAATCAATACCATTATGCAAGCCTGCTTTTTTGCCCTTGCCGGTATATTGCCAAAGGAAGAAGCAATAGAGAGGATAAAAAAGTCAATAAAAAAAACCTACGGCAGAAAAGGAAAAGCCGTTGTTGAGCAAAATTTCCGCGTGGTGGATGCCGCCCTGGAAAATTTGTATGAAGTTAAAGTCCCGGCCAAAGCCATGGGCAATTTGCCAATTCCTCCAACGGTACCGCCCGAAGCACCTGAATTTGTACAGCAGGTTACCGCTATGATGATGCGTGGTGACGGTGACGAATTGCCGGTGAGCAAACTTCCCGTGGACGGCACTTACCCGAGCGCGACCACCCGTTGGGAAAAACGCAATTTATCCGATCTGGTGGCGCAGTGGGAGAAAGATATATGTATCCAGTGCGGCAACTGTAGTTTTGTATGCCCGCATAGCGTTATCCGCTCTAAATTTTATAACAGGGAATATCTGGAAACAGTCCCGCAGGAATTTCCGTCTGCCCCCATCAATGCCCGCGGATTTCCTGAAACGCGCTATACCCTGCAGGTGTATGTGGAAGATTGTACCGGTTGTAACCTCTGTGTGGAAGTGTGCCCGGTTACCGACCCGGATGATGAAAGTATAAAGGCCATCAACCTGAAGCCAAGGCAACCCATTCTGGAGCAGGAAAGGGAGAACATCAGCTTCTTTGAAAGCCTGCCGATGAATGACAGGGATAAAGTGGACTTCTCATCTGTACGTGGCACGCAGTTCCTCGAACCGCTGTTCGAGTTTTCCGGGGCCTGTGCCGGCTGTGGTGAAACGCCCTACATCAAAGTACTTACCCAGTTGTTCGGTGACCGCCTCATCGTTGCCAATGCTACGGGCTGCTCCTCCATTTACGGAGGCAACCAGCCCACAACGCCCTGGGCGGTCAATCAACAAGGCCGGGGTCCGGCCTGGTCAAATTCATTGTTTGAGGACAATGCCGAATTCGGCCTTGGCATGAGGATAACGGCCGATAACCACCTTGCCATGGCAAGGGGGCTAGTACAGCACTTGAGCCCTGCCTTGGGCGAAGAATTGACAACCGACCTACTTAACAATGACCAATTATATGAATCGGAAATAAGCAGGCAAAGGGAAGCAATAGCCGTACTTAAGAAAAAATTGACCCTGATGGATAAGGTCGAGGCTGAAAAGCTACTGTCGGTGATAGATCACCTGGTTAAAAGGAGTGTATGGTTGGTAGGTGGTGACGGATGGGCTTATGACATAGGGTCCGGTGGATTGGACCATGTCCTTTCCACAGGTAAGAACGTGAACGTACTGGTATTGGATACCGAAGTCTATTCCAATACGGGCGGGCAGATGTCCAAAGCCACCCCAACGGCCGCTACCGCAAAATTTGCCGCCGACGGAAAGAAAGTGGGCAAGAAGGACCTGGCCCTACAGGCTATTTCCTACGGCAATGTGTATGTGGCGCAGGTGGCCATGGGTGCCAACCCGCAGCAAACCCTGTTGGCTATGCGCGAGGCGGAAGCCTATCCCGGACCTTCAATTATATTGGCATACAGCCAGTGCATAGCACACGGCATAGATATGCAAAAAGGAATGACCCAACAGAAACTGGCCGTTGATTGCGGGCATTGGCCCTTGCTACGTTATAATCCCACGTTGAGGAAAATGGGCAAAAGCCCGTTTGTCCTGGATTCCCCTAGGCCTACCATAAAATTAAAGGACTATGCTTACAATGAACTGCGTTATAGGATTTTAACCCGTACCCATCCCGAAGAGGCCGAACGCCTCATGAAAGCTGCCCAGGAACTGGTGGATCTGCGCTGGAAAACCTACGTGGATATGTCGGGATGGGACGCCAAGGAATTTTGCCCCGTAATGTAACCGTAATATCACTTAAAAGAATAAAACATGAAAGCACATAAACCAAAAATACAAAGCTTACTGGAATCGGCGGATATCCAGATCAACGGAAGCCGACCATGGGATATCCAGGTATTGGACGAGCGCCTATACAATAAATTGTTAGTGCATGGCTCGTTGGGATTGGGCGAGGCCTATATGGACGGCTGGTGGGAGGCTGAGGCCCTTGACGGGTTTTTCCATCGTGTCCTAAGCTCCGGACTCGACCAGAATTATAGCATAACCCCGCGCGCCGTACTGGAGTACCTGGGGGCTGTAATCGCGAATCTACAAAACCCAACAAGGGTTTACAGCAATATCCATCATCATTACGATATTGGCAATGATCTATACAGGGCCATGCTGGACAAGCGCATGGTTTATACCTGTGCTTACTGGGATAAAGCCCAAAACCTCGATGAGGCCCAGGAAGCCAAACTTGAACTGGTGTGCCAGAAACTAGGACTTCGCCACGGTCAGCGTATATTGGACATTGGCTGTGGCTGGGGCAGCTTTGCTAAATACGCTGCGGAAAATTACGGAGCCAGTGTGGTGGGCATTACCATCTCCAAGGAACAAGTTGAACTTGCCAGAAAATTGTGCGAAGGCCTTCCCGTGGAGATAAGGCTACAGGACTACAGGGATGTGGACGAAAAGTTTGACCATATAGTTTCTCTTGGCATGATCGAGCATGTAGGTTACAAAAACTATAAAACCTATATGGAAATGGTTTCACGCTGCCTTGAAGATAATGGTATTTTCCTGCTCCAGACCATTGGCAGCAATATTTCGGTACGCACTACCGATCCATGGATCAGTAAGTACATATTCCCCAATTCCATGCTCCCATCCATAAAGCAAATAGCACAGGCCATTGAAGGCCGGTTCGTAATGGAAGACTGGCACAACTTCGGCATCCATTACGATAAAACGTTGATGGCATGGTTCCAGAATTTTGACAGCCACTGGGATGTGCTCAAAAAAGATTATCCGGAACGCTTTTATAGGATGTGGAAGTATTATCTGCTATCCAGCGCCGGGGCCTTCAGGTCGCGGAAAATACAGCTTTGGCAAATAGCCCTCAGCAAAAATGGATTAACGGAAGGATTTGAAACTTTGCGCCATATGGCAAGTTCAAAAGAGACGTTTAATAATCACTTTAAAACAAAACAAAATGAAAACATACATCAAATACTTCAATGAGATCGGGAACACGCCAAATTTTTGGTAGCATTTGATATTGATAGCGTTTCATTTAATACCGATGCCTTAACAAGTGGCATTAAAAATATTGAACCTATAGAAAAAAGTTTGCAAAAAATAAAAAAAAACGCAATGAATTCCAAAACAGTAAATATCATCGGTGCAGGTCCTGCAGGTTTAGTGGCAGCTATCAACCTTGCAAAAAACGACTACAAGGTTACAGTGCACGAAATGAAAAAAAATGTAGGCATGCGTTTCAATGGTGATTTTCAGGGCATCGATAACTGGTCAACCGAAGAAGATGCGCAAGAATTCCTGGAATCAATAGGGGTTTCCATAAACTTCAGGTTTGCGCCTTACACAAACGGGGACTTTTTTGATGCTTTGGCAGAAAGATACAAGATTAAAACGTCCAGACCACTTTTTTATCTGGTTGAGCGCGGCACCAATGAATGGTCCCTTGACCAAGGTTTAAAAAGACAAGCCCTGGAGGCAGGTGTCCATATAAAATGGAACTCACGCCTAACAAAGGTGCCAGACGGGCAAGTGATTATTGGCACAGGTCCCAAAGCAGCCGATGCCATTGCCAAAGGCATTGTTTTTGAAACCACCCACGAAAATTACTATGCCGGTTTTCTAGATGATGATATGGCACCACAGGCGTATGCCTATCTTTTGGTAAGTGAAGGCAGGGCCACATTTGCAACTTGTTTGTTCAAATCGTTTTCAAATGCGGAGGAATGTTTTGAACGTGCCTTGAAGCGACTTCATGAAACCGTGAATATTGACATTAACAATCCCAAGGAATTTGGTGGGTATGTCAACTTTTTCTTCAATAAGGCATTGACCAAAGACAACCGGATTTATTACGTTGGGGAAAATGCAGGATTCCAAGATGCACTGTGGGGTTTTGGCATGCGTTATGCCATGCATTCCGGTTATTTGGCAGCCCAAAGTATCATAGAAGGCAGCTCCTATCCTGATCTTTGTAAAACACATATTCAACCTAAAATGGAAATTGGACTGATCAACCGATGGATGTTCACAAGATTGGGCAACAAAGGGTATAAAAAAGTACTGAAAATAGTTTCAGAAAAAGAGGACCTCATCCCTATCATGGTCAAAAGACATATCCACTACGGGATTGGTAACCGCATCTTGCTGCCTTTTGTAAAACTATGGTTCCGACCCAGATTGAAAGATAAACAGTGCATGCACAAAAACTGTTCGTGTTTATGGTGCAAACACGGTAAACATGATATGCTGGAAGCCGGAATAGATTGCTAAAAAATATTAAATGAATACAATGACTCACTTTTAAAATATTTACAATTATGGTAATAATAGAAAAACAAGGCATTTTATTAAGTCCAAGCGCATTGGAATTTGAAAAAAATGGAGTTTTAAACCCCGGGATTTATCAAGAAAATGAGCAGGTACACATTTTTTACAGAGCTGTGGAAGATGGTAATTTTTCAACCATAGGCTATGCCAAAGCCAATAGATCAAACAAAATTATTGAACGCCATAAAAAACCTATTATAACCCCTGAATTCGACTATGAAAAACATGGTGTGGAAGATGCGCGCATCGTTAAAATCGAAGATACCTTTTATTTAACATATACAGCTTATGATGGCGTTAATGCCATGGGTGCGTTGGCCACTTCCAAAGACATGATACATTTCGAAAAAAAAGGCATTATTACTCCTCCGATAAATTACAAAGACTATAAATATCATTTGGAACATTGCAATCAAGGAAAGCTCAATCCCAAATATTATTATTACTATAACCTTTTTGCCGAACTGGGAATTGTTGACCATGCAAACAGGCTTTTAAAAGATAAAGACGTTGTGTTGTTTCCCAAAAAAATCAATGGAAAATTTGTGATGCTACATCGCATTTGGCCCGGTATCCAGATTGTTTTTTTTGAAAATTGGGAAGATTTGACCGACCAATTTTGGCAAGATTATTTAAAGGACCTGACCTCTCACATTATTTTAGATCCAAAATACGACTTTGAAGTAAACTACATAGGTGGTGGCTGTCCTCCCATAGAAACCAATGATGGATGGCTATTGATCTATCATGGTGTTTGTGAGACCACCATTGGGAAAACCTATCACGCCGCTGCAGCCCTATTGGATATAAATGATCCAAAAAAAGTAATCTCAAGACTTGACTACCCTTTATTTTCTCCAACGGAAAAATGGGAATTACAAGGTGTGGTAAACCATGTGGTTTTCCCTACGGGGACCGCATTGTTTGGGGACGACCTCTATATTTATTATGGAGCAGCCGACAAGCATACAGCAGTAGCCAAAGTAAGCCTTCAGGAATTATTGAATGAACTAAAAAAACAGATATAACATGAAAAAGCATAAAATTTTATTTATCTGTTCCTATCCACCTCGACAGTGTGGAATAGCAACTTACTCACAAGATCTTATTACAGCACTTAAAAAGAGTTTCGGTGCGTCAATGGAAATAGAGGTTTGTGCATTGGAAAACGAATGTTGCAACATTGATGAGTATCCAGCAGAAGTTTCATACAGGATAGATGCCAATAAAGTAAGTTTCTTTTTCAATATAGCCGATAAATTGAATGAAAGAGAAGATATTGGTATGGTCTGTGTACAACACGAGTTTGGACTTTTTGGTGGGGAATACGGTAGTCATTTGGTAGCTTTTCTACTTCGTCTTAATATCCCTATCTCTTGTGTTTTTCATACTGTATTACCTAACCCCGATTTAAAACGATTAAAAATAATACAAGCGCTTGGTGACCTTAGCGAAAAAATTATTGTACTTACCAATAAATCTGCCGAAATTTTAAAAAAAGATTATTCCATTGAAAAAAGCAAATTACGAGTTATTCCTCACGGAACACATATTGTTTTATGGAAAGAAAAACAAGCACTTAAAAACAAATACGGTTTACAAGATAAAATGATAATCTCTACCTTTGGTCTGCTCAGTAAAAACAAAGGAATAGAAACTACGCTTCAAGCCTTGCCCAAAGTAATCGACAAATTTCCACATACTATTTATCTGATTTTAGGTAAAACTCATCCAGAAGTGGTAAAAAACGAAGGTGAAATATACAGAAAATCGCTTATAGAACTGGTAGATAAGTTAGGTCTTAATAACAATGTCATCTTTATTAATGAGTATTTAGAACTCAAAATTTTGTTGGAATATCTAGCACTTTCAGATATTTATATATTTTCATCTCAGGACCCTAACCAAGCAGTAAGCGGTACCTTTGCTTATGCTATGAGTTGCGGAAGTCCTGTGATATCAACTCCGATTCCACATTCCATAGAATGTCTAGATGCCAGTACGGGTATTTTATTAAACAGTTTTGAAGATTCTTTAGAAATAGGTAATGCCATAGTTAACTTGTTGCAACAACCCGCTTTAAGAGCCTCTATGGGTCAAAATGCTTTTACCAAAATGCGTGCTTTTAGCTGGGAAAATATTGCCCTCTCCTATTCTGATATGTTTATGGAATATCTAAAAAAACAAAACCCATTGGAATTTGTGTTGCCCATAATAAAAATAGACCACCTTGAAAATATGACTACTGACTTTGGCATGCTTCAATTTTCAAGTTTTGATGAACCAGATACATCCTCTGGCTATACGATTGACGACAATGCAAGGGCTTTAATTTCAATGCTTATGTATTATGAACAGAATGCATCTGCCAAAATTCTTCATTTAATAGAAATTTATTTAAACTTTATTGTGTTTTGTCAGCAAGAAAATGGAAAATTCTATAATTATGTAGATTTCAACCAACATTTCACAAGTCAAAACGATGAAGTAAACCTCCAAGACTCAAACGGTAGGACTATTTGGGCACTTGGTTATTTATTGTCGGACACATCAAAGCTTCCTCAACACTTAGTGATAAAAGCAGAAAACTGCTTTAAAAAAGCCATTCCAAATGTAACAAGTTTTGAATCTCCAAGATCCATGGGTTTCGTGCTAAAAGGTCTTTACTTTTATCAAAAAAACAATCAAGACAAAACTTATATTGTCATAGCTCAAAAGTTGGCTGATGAACTCTTACGTATTTTCCATATAAGTGCCGATAACCAATGGGAATGGTTTGAGGACTATCTTACCTATGCTAATAGTGTTTTGCCCGATGCACTTTTATATGCTTGGAGAATTACCAAAAATAAAAGGCACAAAGAAGTTGCCGAAATTACTTTCGACTTTTTGTTGTCGCAGTATTTTATGAAAGGGCAAATAAAGGTGATTTCAAATGATGGCTGGTTCCATAAAAGAAATAAACGTATTTTTTACGGAGAACAGCCCATAGAGATTGCCTACACCATTCTTTCGTTAGACCTTTTTTACAAAGTAACCAAGAAAAAGAAATATGCCCAACAATTACATACAGCATTCAGTTGGTTTTTAGGCAATAATCATCTTAAACAAATTATGCATAATCCTTTAAACGGTGGATGCTATGATGGTCTTGAGAGAGAAAATGTCAATATTAATCAGGGAGCTGAGTCAAGTATTTGTTATTTGATGGCTCGACTTATTGTTGAAAAATATCCATTAGGCACAAAACACACTATAATGTCACCCAATATCAAAATTTGGAATGAATTAGGTGCAATAAAAAGGAATAAAAAATCAACATATAAAAATGAAACAGTAAGTAGAAAATAGCGCAGGAAAACACTAAAAAAGGTTTTTCCTAAAGATACAAAAGTTTAAAACAATGACAGAAGCCATAAAAAATATGAATCCCTTTATACTTGGACTACTTATTAGTCTGGGCATTGGCCTTATTCTCGGGTTGGAACGTGAATATGATAAATTGAAGGACGAACAAGGTTTTGCAGGAATCAGAACTTTTCCAATAGTCGCCATTATTGGATTCATTTTAGGAAATCTCTCTGTAACCTATACACCTTGGTTGGTCATTATCATTTCTGCGGCATTCCTGTTGTTTTTGTCTTTGAGTCATCTTTCCATAGTCCAAAAACACGTAATGACAGGTATTACCACCAATATGGCATTGTTCGCTACATTGATTTTAGGGGTTATGGTTGCTAATCATTTGCATAAGGAAGCAGTCGCTACAGCAGTGGTTATTGTTACTTTGTTATCATTAAAAACAACCTTTAATACCTTCATTAAGAATATTACTTCAGAAGAACTTTTCGCCTTTATAAAATTTTCTGTCATCGCGTTGTTGATATTACCATTCCTTCCAAATGAAGATTATGGACCAGAAGGTTTATTAAATCCTTTCGAAATAGGCGCTATTGTTGTTATTGTATCCTTTTTAAACTTTATAGGTTACTTCCTTGTAAAATATGTAGGTTCCAAACGTGGTATATTGTTAACTGCAATTTTAGGTGGTTTAATATCAAGTACAGCTGTAGCTTGGATTTATGCTTCCAGAAGTAAGGAATCGCCAGAACTTTCAAAAGAATATGCTGCGGGTATCATTATAGCTTCGGCCATAATGTTTCCAAGGCTTGCGATTCTGGCCTATATTTTCAATAGTGCCATACTTTCTTATTTAGTAGTTCCTTTTACTATTCTTACCCTGATTTGCTTGATAAGTGCGCTCGTATTCATTAAAAAAAATACAGATGTCCCAAAGACAGCTATCAACCTTGGCAATCCGCTTAATATCTTGAACGCCCTAGGGTTTGGTGGCATTTATGTGGTTATCCTATTCGCCGTTTTTTATGGAAACCAGTTTTTTGGTGAAAGCGGTTTATACTATTCAGCACTAATTGCAGGATTGGCAGATACAGATGCGATAACTATAAGTATGGCAAAATTTGGGTCTTTGGAAGACAAACTCGCGCTCGCAACCAATGTCATTATTACCGCAACCATAAGCAATATGATAGTGAAACTGGCGATTACCTATTTTAAAGGTTCCAAAAAAACGGGAAAACTTGTGATGCTCATTTTTGGGAGTGTGGTTGTCGTGGGCATAGCCTATATTTTAATACAGTTATAAAATCAGAAAAATAGAAAAATGAAGACAACCATATTCAGTGCCCATAAATTTGAAGAACCCCATTTGGTATCCGCAAATAAAGGTAAACACGAGCTTAACTTACTTGAGGTGCGGTTGACGGAAAGCACAGCTTCCTTGGCACAGGGCTCAGAGGCTATCAGTTTGTTTACAAGTGATGATGCCTCAACGGGAGTACTGGAAAAGTTAAGTGCATTGGGCGTTAAGTACATCGCCCTCCGTACCGCAGGGTATAACAACGTAGCTACTGAAAGAGCAGCAGCACTGGGCATAAAAATAGCCCGTGTCCCCGCCTATTCCCCTTATGCCATAGCAGAACACACCATGGCACTGATACTTGCATTGAACCGAAAATTAATCAAGGCTCACAATAGGGTCAGGGATATGAATTTCTCATTGAACGGCCTAACGGGTTTCGACCTTAACGGAAAAACAGTTGGCGTTATTGGAACTGGAAAAATCGGTGCCATCCTTATAAAAATACTGCACGGCTTTGGCTGCAAAATACTTGCCCAAGATGTAACAGAAGATAAAAATCTAATCAATTCTTACGGCGTAAGCTATACCAATTGCGAAACCATCTGCAAGCAAGCCGATATTATAAGCCTGCACGTACCTTTAGTCACTTCCACCAAACATTTGATTGATAAAGCACACATAGCACTTATGAAACCGGGGGTGATGCTCATCAATACCAGTCGTGGCGGATTGGTAGATACCAAAGCCGTTATTGAAGGACTAAAGACCAAAAAGATTGGCTATTTCGGGATTGATGTTTATGAGGAGGAAGAAGGATTGTTCTTTGAAGACCATTCCGAAGATATTTTGCAGGATGATATCATTGCGCGTTTAATGACTTTCAACAATGTATTGATAACCAGTCATCAGGCCTTTTTAACCGAAACCGCATTGACCAATATTGCTGAAACTACCATTTATAATCTGGATTGTTTTGAAAAACAAATACCCTCTGAAAATGAAGTAACAGTTAATTAACCTGAATATTTAACCATAAAAAAATGAAAAATATACTCGTACCCACCGATTTCTCTGAAAACTGTACCAAAGCAGCTCACCTTGGTATAGAAATGGCCAAACTTTATAATTCTGAAATTCACTTTCTGCATTTAATGAAGACCCCTGTTGATTGGGTTAAACTGGATAAACTAAAGGAAAAGCGATATCCGGAAACTGTAAAGCAAATAGGGATTGCAAAAGCAACATTGAGAGAATTAGAAAAAGAAGCTGAGCATAACGGCCTTAAATGCCGCACTTTTCTTCAATTTGATGCTGGGCAAACCGATATTTTAGAGCATTCAGGACATTTTAATCACGATTTTATCATCACAGGCAGCAGCGGCACTAAAGGTGTCATCAGAGAGATTACAGGTAGTAATGTAGAAGAAATTGTCAGGAAGGCAAATGCTCCCGTAATTGTGGTAAAAGATGAGGATATAAACTTCCCGTTCAAAAACATTGTATTTGTTTCAGATTTCAAGGAAGATTTGAGCGAAGCTTTTAATCAAGTGATATCTATTGCCAAAAAGTGCGATGCTCGCATCCATTTATTACGAATAAATACCGAAACAGATTTCAACAATATAGAACTTGGATTAAACCCAATAGAGCAACTATTGAGCAAGTTCCCAGAATTAAAAAATTACTCCATGACAATTTATAATGAGCCTTCTGTAGAAACTGGCATCAATACTTTTATAAAGCAAAATCCAATAGACTTAATAGCAATGGTCACCCATGGTAAGACCGGTTTTTTGAGTCTGTTTTCCAAGAGTATTGCTGAAGGGGTAACCAACCATTCAACATTGCCTGTAATGACCATACATCTTTAAAAAAAATATTAATATGTCTGAGAGATTAAATAAAATTCGAGAAAAGTCCTTTTACAAATTGCTCTTTGGTAGAACCGCATTACCAATGTTCACAATCATAGGGATAGCCCTGATTTATGTTATTTTAATGCCACTAATCGATCATAGTTCCTTTCCATTTCATATAATTATTGCAACGGCAGCATTGATAAAAACTATATTAATTACAGCCACCACCCTGAATCAACTTTCAAAACTAATAGACATTTGTCATTCAATAAAGCAGTTACTATTGGTTTTCGGATCGATATTATTTATTAGCATTTTCTCCTTTGCAACTGATTACACCTGTCTTTTCTTATTCAACAATATGGCTTTTGAAGGCGTTTCAGTTCATTCAAATTCTTACCTATCTAGTTTGTATCATTTTTTCTACTTCAGCGTTATTACTTTTTCAAATGTTGGATATGGTGATATCACGCCTGTTTCCGAAGTCGCCAAATTTGTAGTAATGCTGGAAATATTTTTAAGTTTTTTCCTAATCGTTTTTGCATTGGCAAACATTAAAAAAATACACCTCAATGAATAATATAACTATTATAAAAGCAAGCGGAGAAAAAGCTCCTTTCAAAATAGAAAAACTGATAAGTTCATTGCAAAGAGCAGGTGCCGGTAAAACGGTAATTGATCAAATAACAGAAGGTATTGAAGGGACACTTTATGATGGAATTACTACCAAAAAAATCTATCAAATGGCTTTCAAAATGCTAAAAGGTAAATCAAGAGTCAGTGCATCCAAATACAAACTTAAGAAAGCCATTATGGAACTGGGGCCCACGGGTTATCCTTTTGAGAAATTTGTCGGCAAAATTTTGGAACACGAAGGATTTCAAGCAGAAGTAGGTGTCATTGTGCAAGGCCATTGTGTACAACACGAAGTGGACGTAGCAGCCATAAAAGATAATAAGCACTATATGATAGAATGTAAATACCACAGTGACCAAGGAAGATTCTGTAATGTAAAAATTCCACTTTATATACAATCCAGATTTCTGGACGTAGAGAAACAATGGGAAAAACAACTTGGTCATCAAACAAAATTTCATCAAGGTTGGGTATATACAAATACAAGGTTTACCACTGATGCTATTCAATTTGGCACGTGCATGGGATTAGGACTTGTAAGCTGGGATTATCCAAAAGATAATAGTCTCAAATACAGAATTGACAAATCTGGTTTACATCCTTTAACGGCTTTAACAACACTTACAAAAGCTGAAAAAACAAAATTATTGGATACTGGCATTGTACTTTGTAAAGAGCTTCACGAAAAACCTGAATTATTAAAAGAAATAGGAATTAATAAACAAAGACACAAAAAGATTTTAGAAGATTCAGAAGCCCTATGTAAAAGCATTTAAAGATTAATAATTTAAAAGTTCAACAATTTTAAAACAAAACTTATGAAAACAGATGAACTGCAAAAACAGAACCGTATAGATTTGGAACCATTTTACCAAGCATTGGAAGATGACCCAAAACTTCTTGAAGAAGCCCTTGAAATATTATTGGGAATGGTACACTTTGAGCCTAAATCCATAAAGAAATTGGCACTTGTAATCAAAGAGGACTCCCGCAATCTATACAATGAAATAGCGGAATTGTGCAAAGCAAACCAAGATAAAGGAAGTACATCTTCCTGCTGTGGTGGACATTAAATAAATAACATAAAAATGAAAAACAACAAAATAAACATTCACTTTTTGGGAGCAGCGGGCACGGTAACAGGCTCTAAATATTTAGTGGATACGGGAGACAAAAAAATACTGATAGACTGCGGGCTTTTTCAAGGCCTTAAAGAACTACGTCTAAAAAATTGGGAGTACCCACCCGTTAAAGTTTCAGAAATTGATATGGTTTTGCTTACGCACGGCCATATGGACCACACGGGATATTTGCCAAGGTTAATAAAGCATGGATTTAATGGCCCTATTTACGGTACCAATCCCACTTTGGATATTGCTAAAATCATTTTGAACGATAGTGCTAAAATCCAGGAACAAGAAGCTGAACGTGCCAATAAGGAAGGCTATTCAAAGCACAGTCCTGCGGAACCTCTTTACGATTTAAAGGATGTGGAACAAACCATCCCACATTTTAAAGCAATTCCCCAATCCCAATGGATTCCATTGTTTGATGGTATCAAAGCTCGATTTCAATATAATGGGCATATTCTTGGCGCTACTTTCATTGAATTGGATGTACATGGTAAACGCTTTGTCTTTTCTGGAGACATTGGCAGGATTAACGACTTACTATTGTACCCACCACTTAAACCGAAAAAAGCCGATGTCCTTTTCATAGAATCCACTTATGGCGGTAGGTTTCATCCCGATGAGGCAGAAGCCATTCCACAAATAGAAAAATTGGTCAATGACACCATCAATAGAGGAGGCAGCCTATTTATCCCTAGCTTTTCAGTAGAAAGAGCACAATTAATGATGCTTATTTTTTGGAGGTTGCTCAAAGAAAATAAGATTCCAAAGGTCCCCATGATAATGGACAGCCCAATGGGCGAAAGTGTTTTGAAATTATTCCATAGCACCAGGGATTGGCATAAACTGGAAGCCCACGAATGTGATGACATGTGCTCCTATTTTACAGTTGTGAGCAGTTATCGAGAGACCATGGAATTAGTAAGGGACAACAAACCAAAAATTGTCATCGCAGGCAGCGGGATGCTTACTGGTGGCAGGATGCTTAATTACCTTGAAAAACAAGCGCAAAATCCAAATAATACGTTACTCTTTGTAGGCTATCAAGCTGAAGGTACCCGTGGAAGAAAATTATTGGAAGGCGAAAAAGAACTAAAAGTGTACGGAAAATGGGTGCCTTTTAAAATGGAGGTTGCAGAAATTGAAGGGCTTTCGGCACACGCAGACCATACCGAACTACTGGATTGGTTGAGTGATATACAAGGTAAACCTGAAAGAATTTTCATCATTCACGGTGAGAAAGAAGCTGCGCAAGCCCTGAAAAAAGGCATTAAAGAAACCTATGGTTGGGATTGCGATATTCCCAAATTATATAGTGTTGAAAACGTATAAATTCTTATTGAAATAAAAAATGATAAAATGAATATTCAAAATACAAATACCAATTGGTACGTTATCACAGGTGGTCCAAGTACCGGAAAAACCACAGTGATCAATATGTTGCGGGAAAGAGGTTACAAAACCACTATTGAACATGCAAGGCATTATATAGATACCATGCGTATTGAAGGAGAAACAGTAGAGGAAATTAGAAATAACAAAAGAAAATTTCAATTGGGCGTTTTAGATATGCAAATAGAGCAAGAAGCGTCGATCAAGCCAGAAGATATGGTCTTTCTGGATCGTGCAATTCCGGATGCCTTGGCATATTATCGTTTTTTAAAGTTAGAAGTCGATGACATGCTAACTAAAGCCATACAGAACGTACATTATAAAAAAATATTCATTCTTGACAGACTTCCCTTAATAAATGATTATGCCAGATTAGAAAACGAAAAAGACCAGATAAAAATCCATCGCTTAATTACCGAAGTATATAAATCCTTGGGGTTCCCTATCATTTTTGTTCCGGTACTTCCCCCAAATGACCGGGTGGAATTTATTTTAAACAACATGTAACCGCGATGCTAATGATAGATTTGATCCTCCATTTGATTTAACTTTTGAAAGCAATATCTTATAATAATGAAAAAAATCCTTACCCAATTACCTAAGCAAATACAGAAAATGTTTTCATTTAGTATCATTTTGTGCCAAATATCTTTGTTCTTGATAAGTGGTACAGGCCTAAAAGCACAAAACGAAATGCTTATTAGTCAACTGTCTGAAAGGACAGTTACACGGAAAAATTTTGATGAAAAAGGAAAACTAATAAATTATCAAACATTCCAAATAGGAAATATAAAGCAAGTAAAAAAATATTATGAAATAGAAGTTGATACCGAACTGTTTGACGAAAATGGGAAGTCCACAGACAAATACACGACCTCCTACCGCTGTAAACCTGAGGAATCCAGCACTATAGTAATGGTTTTCCCGTTTTATAACCCTAAAAAAATGGCGACCGAAATAAATACCACCTCAAAAAACTTTAAAGAACTCTATGATTTAAAAAATCTTGAAGAAATAGAATTGGAGATAAACTTTGATTCTGGCTTGTTGAATTTTTTTGGTTCCAAAAGCAAAATAAAAATTTATGACAGGAACCTGGTCACAGATGGTGCAACAAAAACAATCCACTCCAAACTAATTGCAAAGGCGTATGCCCTTGGCATAAGAATTAAGCAATTTGAATATACTTTAGTTGAGAAACTGACCAATGAAAATTTGCTGTCCTTTCAAAAATTCACGGAAGAAGATGGCAGTTATTTTACAATGACTTATAAATAATGAAAAGATGAAAAATTATGATACCCTTTCCGAAGGTATAAACGATTTACAGGCAAATGGTTATACCTATGATTTCAACTTGAAATCGAAATGTTTGGAATGTGCCTCATTAAAACTGGAATTAGACCCAGAAGATTTTGAGGTGGATGAAACCTTTCGTTTTGAAGGCATGAGCAGTACCGATGATAATAGTGTTTTATATGCCATTTCATCCAAAAACGGGATCAAGGGCCTTCTGGTGGATGCTTATGGAGTATATGCCGAAAACATTTCGGAAGCAATGAGAAAAAAATTGCGATAATTAGGAATCAGGTCTAAATATTAAATTTACAACCCTAAATATGAAAAATAAATCATTACTAATAATGGCCTTGATAATGGCAGTCTCCATCTTTTTGATAAGTGGCAAAAACCAACCTCAAGATGATGCCAAAGCCATTGTTGAAAAAGGGAAATTTACCGCTATTGTGGACCCTTTTGGTTCCGGTAAAACTACCCCACTGAATATTATTGGCGGACTGGATGATGCCAGTGATGGATCGGTTATGGTAAACGAAAGAGATATCTCGAAACTAAAAAAGGGCAAACTTATCACTTTCAGGCTTAGCCATATCGGTTTTATTTTCCAGGCCTATAGCCTGATCCCCGTGTTCTCTACCAAAGAGAATATTGAGTTCATTATGCTGTTGCAAAACTGGTCCGCGAACAACCGGGAAAACCGAACGCAAGAAATACTGGAAGCTGTTGGCCTAAAAGATAAATCTGGCTCAAAGCCATCACAACTTTCTGGAGGGCAGCAACAGCGGGTTTTGGTGGCGAGATCTTTGGCTTCAAAACCACGTTTTGTGCTCACCGATGAGCCCACGGCAAATCTTGATTCCAAATCAGCTGAAAACTTATTGGATATTATGCTCAAATTAAATGAGGAGGAGCAAATTACTTTTATTTTTTCAACGCACGTCCCTAGGGTCATAAAAAGGGAGAGATGGGTAATTATTGAAGATTGCAAAGTAGTACCAGATATACAACAAAATATGGGCTAAACATATCTTAAACTGGAAATGAAGGTGTGCCTAGTATATAATAATAGTAATAAATAACAACAAAACAATGGCTCAAACTGAAGAAAAGAAATGGGTGCAATGGCAAAATACCAGCTGGCAGATCACCTTGGGGAGGCAAAGGGTAAATTGGGGCGTGGACAGGGTATGGAACCCCAACGACATTTTTAATGCCTATTCATTCATTGATTTTAATTATGAGAAACGGCCGGGCAGCGATGCCTTGCGGGTACAGTATTTTAAGGATATGGATTATACCTTGGACCTGGCGGTAAAAATTACCGATGCCCCAAATGAGTTAATTGCGGCGGCACTGTACAAATTCAACAAGTGGAATTACGATATACAAGTCCTTGACGGGGTTTACAAACGCGATATGGTGACAGGCACAGGATGGGCGGGTAATATAAATAATTATAAGTTGTTGTTCAATACCATTTACACCCGCATAAAATGGAATTTTTAAAAGTAAAGTGCAATGGAATTAAAGAATCATAAAAAAATGAAAACCCGAACCGGCCATGGCAAGACCGCTTACGAAACCAGTCCTGGCAAGAGTTATCCACTGGGTGCGACGGTATATCCCAATGGAGTGAATTTCAGTATTTTTTCAAAAAACAGTGAAAAAGTTGAGTTATGCCTTTTCCACGATGTGGACGATGCCACCCCTTTTCAGGTCATTCCTTTGGATGCAACAAAAAACAAATCCTTTTACTATTGGCACGTTTTCGTAAAAGATTTAAAGCCAGATGCACTCTACGGCTACAAGATTTACGGGGAATATAACCCTTCAAAGGGGCATCGTTTTGATGGTACCAAATTGCTACTTGACCCTTATGCCCGGGCTGTGGTGAAAGGGGAGAATTACAGCAGAACAGCAGCAACCCTTCCGGGGGACAACACCCCTTATGCCATGAAAGGCGTGGTCATTGACCCCTACACCTACGATTGGGAAGGGGATGAACCCCTAAATCATCCGTATGCCAAATCGATTATTTATGAATTGCACGTAAAAGGTTTCACCCAACACCCCAATTCTGGAATCGAGGAAGACATGCGGGGCACTTATACCGGCTTGGTCGAAAAAATTCCCTATTTAAAAGATTTGGGCATCACCACGGTTGAACTGATGCCGGTATTTCAGTTCGATGAAACTGAGGCACATTCTCCCCTGTTGAAAAATTATTGGGGTTACAGCCCTCTCGCATTTTTCTCCCTGCATAGCAGCTATTGTTACTGTAATGAACCCGAAGTGATTGCGGATGAGTTCAGGGATATGGTCAAGGCATTTCATAAAGCGGGTATTGAGGTCATTTTGGATGTCGTGTTTAACCATACCAGCGAAGGAGACCATACGGGACCGGTTTTCTCATTCAAGGGACTGGAAAACACCTTCTACTATATCCTTGCCGACAACCCGGAATATTTTGCCGATTTCAGCGGATGTGGAAATACGCTCAATACCAATCAATATATCGTTAGGAGATTGATTATAGATGCTTTAAAAAGATGGGTGACAGAGATGCATGTCGATGGTTTCCGCTTTGACTTGGCATCGGTCATGTCTCGGGATGAACATGGCAACCCGATGGACAATCCACCCATTCTTTGGGAAATTGAATCCCATCCCGTGTTATCACGGACCAAAATCATTGCAGAAGCATGGGATACCGGAGGCTTGTACCAAGTGGGGTCGTTCATCGGTGATAAATGGGCAGAATGGAATGGAATATATCGGGATGATGTCCGGAAGTTTTTACGGGGCGATAATGGGATGGTGGAACCATTCGCATCCAGCATAGCCGGGAGCTTGGAATTATATAAAAAACCTTTTAGGGACCCCAACCGGAGCATCAATTTCATAACTTGTCATGACGGCTTCACGCTTAATGACCTGGTTTCCTATAACAACAAACATAACAAGGCCAATGGGGAAGGAAACCAAGATGGTTCGAACGAAAATTTCAGCAGTAATTACGGCGTTGAAGGCCACACCGACAATCCGGACATAGAAGCAACCAGGCTGCGGCAAATCAAGAATTTTTTCACCATTCTGCTGCTGTCTCAGGGCACTCCTATGATTTCGATGGGCGATGAGGTAAGGCGCACACAACATGGAAACAACAATACCTATTGCCAGGACAATGAAATCAGTTGGTTTGACTGGGGCAAAGTGGAAGGGAACCGCCCATTGTTCGAGTTTGTAAAAAATCTCATTCAATTCAGGAAAGACCACCCCATCTTCCAATTGGAAAAATATTGGGCCATTCCTAATTCGGGAGAGCCAAATATATTGTGGCATGGCATCAAAATGAACCAGCCTGACTGGAGTTACCACTCCCACAGTATTGCTTATACCTTACAGGACAAAGTAAGCGACTGTTTGTTCCACTTTATGGTAAATGCCTATTGGGAACCTTTACAATTTGAGTTGCCGGAAAACAGGATAGGGAAAAATTGGTATTGCATTACAGACACGTACCTATCCCCCCCCGATGACTTTCGGACAAATGGACCACCACTGGCTCATGCTGATTTCTATGATCTTAAGCCAAGGTCGGTTGTAGTTTTAAAGGAAGGAAGCTCAAAAAATAAAACTTGAAAAGTATCTAATCAAAAATCATTATAAAAGATGTTAACAATCCCTTTGCTCAGAAAAATATAACTCAAAAGTTATATCAACCACAAACTCCAATAATTTGATAGGAGCTGAAGAATACTAAAAAACAAATATTAATCATAACAATTAAAAATAGAAAATTATGGAAAATCACAAAGACAAAAAAAACAAAAAAATGGACCACTCGAAAATGGACCACGATAAGGAAGACCATTCCAAGATGGATCATTCTAAAATGGACCACGAAAAAGAAGACCACTCAAAAATGAACCACGACAAAGAAGACCATTCCAAAATGGATCATGGAAGTGGAGGTCATTCAGGCCATGACGGCAATGCACCCATGGGAATGGCAGGACACGACCACCATAAAATGATGGTAGCCGATTTTAGAAAGCGATTCTGGGTATCAACGATCATTACCATTCCAATCCTGTTTTTTTCACCGATGATACAGGACTTTTTTGGCTATGATTACTTACTGCCAGGGAATCCATATTTCCTATTTGCCTTATCATCCTTTGTGTACTTTTGGGGTGCATGGCCATTTTTAAAAGGGTTTTATGGCGAGATGAAAACCAAAGGTGCCGGAATGATGACCTTGATTTCGATGGCTATCAGTGTTGCCTATTTTTACAGTACGGCAACCGTATTTGGCTTGAAAGGCGAAGATTTCTTTTGGGAATTGAGTACGCTTATTGTCATTATGCTACTGGGGCATTGGCTGGAAATGAAATCGGTTTTGGGCGCTTCAAAAGCCTTACAATTGTTGGTAAGCATGCTCCCTTCGGAAGCTCACAAAGTTGTAGGAGACACCATTGAAGACGTGAAACTGGATGACCTTATAAAAGATGATATAATCTTGATTAAACCAGGAGAAAAAATACCGGCAGATGGTATTATTACCGAAGGTTCCAGTTACCTTAACGAATCTATGCTGACGGGAGAATCCAAACCCGTCAAGAAAGAATTGGATGACAAAGTTATTGGAGGTTCCATTAATGGAAACAGCACCTTAAGGGTCAGGGTTAAGCATACCGGTAAAGACAGCTATCTCAGCAAGGTCATTAAAATGGTTGATGAGGCACAACGCACCAAATCAAAAATGCAAAACCTTTCGGACAGGGCTGCAAAATGGCTGACATACATCGCACTAATCATTGGATTTGGAACATTAGCGGTTTGGTTGATTTTAGGTTTCCCTTTTGTATATGCCTTGGAACGCATGGTTACGGTTATGGTCATTGCTTGTCCTCATGCTTTAGGCTTGGCCATTCCTTTAGTGGTAGCTATTTCAACAGCAGTTTCTGCTCAAAATGGATTGCTCATTCGCAACCGGACCGCTTTTGAGGAATCCCGAAAAATTTCGTCATTATTATTCGACAAGACTGGAACCCTTACTAAAGGAGACTTTGGTGTTACCCGGATTGAATCTGTAAATAAAAAATTCCAATCTGAAGAAATATTAAGGCTTGCAAGTGCATTGGAACAAAGTTCAGAACATCCTATTGCCGTTGGGATCATTAAAAAAGTGAAGGCAGATAATGTGGCCATACCAAAACCTGAAAAATTCAATGCCATTACCGGTAAAGGCGTAGAAGCTGATGTAGAAGGCAAAAAAGTAAAAGTGGTAAGCCCCGGATATTTAAGGGATGAGAAGATAACCATTCCTGAAGATGCTTACAGCGATGCTGCCGAAACTGTCGTGTTTGTTTTAATTGACGGAAAACTGGCAGGATACATAGCCCTTTCAGATGAAATCAGACCGGAATCCGCAGAAGCCATAAAAACCTTTAAAAAGAATAATATTAAAGTATATATGGCTACCGGAGATAATGAAAAAACCGCCAAAGCGGTAAGTGATAAACTTGGATTGGATGGCTATTATGCCGAGGTATTGCCACATCAAAAAGTAGAAATCGTAAAAGAATTACAGGGCAAAGGCGAATTTGTTGCCATGACAGGTGATGGTGTTAACGATGCCCCTGCGTTGGCACAGGCAAATGTTGGTATTGCCGTAGGTTCCGGTTCTGATATTGCTGCCGAAACAGCCGATATTATTTTGGTGAACAGCAACCCTAAAGACATTGCTAATTTAATCTTATTTGGAAAAGCTACCTATAGTAAAATGATACAAAACTTAATTTGGGCAACGGGTTATAATGTGGTTGCCATTCCGTTGGCTGCAGGTGTATTTTACACCTCAGGATTTGTTTTAGGTCCTGCAATTGCTGCTGTTTTTATGAGTTTAAGTACTATTATTGTTGCCATAAATGCTCAATTGTTGAAAAGAAAATTAGGTAAAAAATAATGATGGAAAATGAAAAGCTTAACAGAATCTTATTGGTCCTGTTAAGTTTGTTTATTGTCATGTTGGGTTATGGTATTTTATTGCCCATACTGCCCTACTATACCGAAAGATTAGCGTTAAAAGACAATCTGGATTCTAGTTTAGTAAATTTCCATATAGGATTACTGACAAGTATTTATCCTTTATTTCAGCTTCTTTTTGTTATATTTTGGGGCAAACTATCCGATAAATATGGCCGTAAACCCATCATCATTATCGGATTGATTGGTTTTATTATAATGCAGGTACTCACAGGGCTTGCAACAAGTATAGCAATGCTGTATGTGGCCCGTATTATTGGGGGCATCTTAACATCATCCATAATTCCTGTAAGCAATGCTTATTTAAGTGATATTACTTCTGAAACACAGCGAACAAAAATCATGGCCTGGTCTGGAGTGGCCTATAGTTCCGGGGTTATTTTTGGACCTGTCATAGGAGGATTCCTTTCTCAAACACCCTTACATTTAGAGTATTCAATTGGCGTACTGCATTTAGATCGATTTTCAGTGCCATTCCTTTTTGCTGCGATGCTTGGATTGGCAGTCCTAATCATTATATCAAAATGGCTAAAAAATACTGTACGCACCCATAAGTTTACTGCCAAAAAAATAAGTTTGCGTTTTTCATTTAGCAAATATTTTATTGTGCTGTTATTACTCTCTTTTGTAATGCAATTTGTAGTTACTTTATTTGAAACGGTATTTTCAATTTATGGTAAAGATGAATTAAGCTTTAACAGTAAGCAAGTAGGTCTTGGCTTTATGCTTTGTGGTTCGGTTATGGCAATTTTGCAACCTGTATTTGCCACTTATGGAGAAAAAATCATGTCTTCAAAACAGCAAATAGCTTTGGGTCTATTAATAACCGGGGGCTCGCTTATTGCCTTTCCTTTTTTTAATAATGAATTATATGTTTATACCATCATCGTTATTTTCGCTATTGGCGGCGCTTTGGTGACCCCTAATTTACTTTCGGCGGTTTCCTTGATTTCAAAGGAGCACACAGGCAGAAACATTTCCATACAAAGTTCAACCAATAGTATTGGTCAGATTTTAGGACCAATTTTAGGGGTTTGGTTAATTTCGGGAGGGTTTTATTATCCATTTGTCATTGCCGGTTTAATTGTTTTGGTTACTATGGGCTTGGTTTTACCATTACTGAAATTAAAGTATAAAACTTGATTTCATGGAAGATAAATAGAACCATTTAATCAAAGAAATAAAGAATATAATTCCTGATAATTCAAAAGCCAACCATTCAAAAGCTTCGCTATGAACCATAAGTCAACACCGGAAAGACATGAAAACAAAAGATTTGAGGACGGCTCATATCATGATCATATTCAATTGTTGCATTCTGGAGAAGCGTATTTTGATCGACTAAAAAAAGTGATTGAAAATGCCCAAAAAGAAATCCATCTTCAAACCTATATTTTTGAGAACGATGAAACAGGAAATAGTGTTGCCACCTGCTTAAAAAAAGCAGCCGAACGAAAGGTAAAAATATATGTTTTACTGGATGCTTATGGCAGTGCGGCACTTCCGGATAGTTTTGTACAGGATTTGATACAGCACGGTATTCTGATCAGGTTTTTTTCGCCTTTATTCTCCTTGAACAATTTTTATCTGGGCAGGCGCATGCACCACAAAATAGTGGTTGCCGATGGAAAAACGGCACTGATAGGCGGCATCAATATTGCTGATAAATACCGCGGAACCCCGGAATTGGAACCCTGGCTTGATTATGCCGTGCAATTGGATTGCCCTGCGGCCGGGGATTTACAAAAACTGTGCTCTGATTATTTTTTTAAAAAGGGAAGCTCAAAAAAGATAAAGCCCGTTTTTCATTCGGCCGGCAGTGGTACACTTATTGGAATTATACAAAACGACTGGTTGAAAAGAAAAACAGAGGTTTGTGATGCCTATACAAATGCAATACTTCAAGCCAAAAAAGAAATAGTCCTGTTGGGCTCTTATTTTTTGCCCGGAAGAAGGATGTCAAAGGCACTTAAAAAAGCCAGTAAAAGAGGGATTAAAATAACCGTGATTTTAGCAGGTGTTAGTGATGTCCCTTTAGTACATAGGGCAACTGAACATTTATATTCAACTTTTATAGGCCAAGGCATTGAAGTGTATGAGTGGAACAAGTCTGTTCTGCACGGCAAAGCTGCAGTGGTAGATAACCAATGGGCTACTATTGGATCATTTAACCTAAACAGTTTGAGCTGTTACGGCAGCATAGAAATGAATGTGGGGATATATTCAACCGATTTTGCCGAAGCCTTACGCTCGGATTTTAATAAGGTGATACTTGAGTGCAGAAAAGTTACCAAAATCAACCTTAAAAAAAGAGCAAGTATCCTTAACAGGCTTGAAGATTGGTTCTCTTATCAAATGATAAGAACAACGATGCTTTTCCTAACTTTTTTGCCACACTTAAAGGTTTTGAAAAAATATCGTTTATAAAGCATTAGTATCCGATATAAGATATAAGAGCGCTTCGCTTTTGGACATAAGACTGCTTCGCTTCTGGACAATGAACTACCTCGACGCAGAGCGTACGAGAGTTGAATTTTCCTTTTCATTTCGACGCAGAGCACCGGGAAAATGAACCTAAAAATGATTAAAATTTTTAACACAGATCTCAAAGTGATACCTGAGGACTTAAACATTATTCACGTTGATTTAATATTGTTTGGAAAAGCTACACATCGTTAGTAAAATAAACCACTATGGATTTCAAATCCATAGTTTTAAAACAAAAGAATGAAATTCTTTTTAAAGTTAAGCACAGTTCATTCCGAATGAGGTACGAAGAGGAATCTCATTATTATAAGATTTCTCGTCGCTCATTCCTCGCTCTGTCGAAATGACAAGATGCTCTTAAAAATTTATAGAAACTAAAGTAACTGCAATGCGATTGCAGGGTTTTAACCTATAACTAGATAATAAATGTGATCCGTTTAAGCTCCATTATTGTGGTTATTAATGTACAATTTTTAAAGCGAAAAAATTGAAAAAAATTAATGGTGGAAAATGAAAAACTTAACAACCTGTGTTCTATTATTATCTATTTGAATATCAATTGTTTAATAATAGTTTTTATGAATGATTTGTCATTCCGAACGAGGAACGAGGAGGAATCGCATTTTTATGGGATTTCTCGTCACTCATGCTTCGCTCCGTCGAAATGACAAGTAGCCGATTTTTAATTATTTAAGTCGATTTATAATCATATGTTATAAATCGAACTCAGGTTGTTAAGTTTATCAGATGGTAGTGATGTTAAATCAAGCCAGATTTAATATTTCAGATGCATGAAGACTGCTTTCATTCATCTTGTATTGTATCCAATAGTCAAGTGTATTCAAATAGTTTGCTTTTGGCCCATTTGTTTTCAAAAAGTCCAACCACAATATGGCAATGGCAGTTTCAGCTATATAAAACGCAATATCCCTTGAAGCGGCAATCATGGCATCATGGTTTTTTAAATTTTCAATAAAATCAAATAATATATTTATTCTCTGCTGCACGGCTTCTTTTTGTTTCACCAATTCAGGGGACGTTATTTCAGCCAATAGTTTATCAGAAAATTCCTTGAATGCCTCTAAACCACTTTCTTTTTCGGCAGCACGCAACATATCCAAAGACAACACATTGGTAGTGCCTTCCCAAATGCTCAAAGTTTGCACATCGCGTAACATTGCAGGTATGCCGCTGTCTTCCAGATATCCAATGCCACCAAACATTTCAATATGTTCTGAAGCATATTTAATGGCTTGTTTTGCCGTGTAAAGTTTGGCAACGGGCGTTAGCAAGCGAAGAAGGGATTTTTCTGATACAGATGCCGTGTTACATTCTTCCCTGCCTAATAACCGCGATAAGAAAAGAGCAAGCATGGTGTTGCTTTGATAGGCTATTTCCAATTCCCGTAAACTCTTTTGATGCAACAAATGATTTTCAATTTTTTTACCGAATGCTTCGCGTTGGGAACTGTATGCTTTGCTGAGCGAATACGCCCTGCGCAAATATGAAACAGCACTTACAGTATTATATATCCGTGTGATATTAAACAGTGTTGCGATGGTTTTCACGCCTCTGCCTTTTTCGCCCACCAATTTTGCCTGTACACCTGTAAGCATCAGCTGTGCAGTAGGTAAAGCACGCGTGCCGAGTTTATCTTTCAGTACTTCCACTTCAATGCCATTCAGTGTACCGTCTTTATGCCGAATGGGCAAATAGAAAAGTGAAAGGGGTGCGCGTTTGCCTTTTTCCGGTTGTTCGGTGGAGGCTAAAGTAAAAGCCATGTTGGCAGTAATAGCTGAAGCAAACCATTTATGTCCTTTCAGGATATAATCATCGCCATCGGGCATGGCAAATGTCATTGAGCGGGAAACATCCGATCCGCCTGTGCGTTCAGTCATCCATTGTCCGCTTGTTTTAAAAGTAGCAGGATTGCGCGAAGTCAATCCTTTATAGGCATGTTCTTTTAAGAAGTCATTGCCGTAAACTTCAATTAAACGAGCGGCACCATCGGTCATTGCCAACGGACAGGTATAAATAGCAGATGAAGCCGTGTAGAGGTACAGTTTTACAAACTGATACAATCTTGAGTGCTCGCCATATAGACGTTCATACCCGATAGCCACCAAACCGTCTTCGCAAGCCACTCGTTCTAAATTCAGCCATCCCTGGGATACTTTAATTTCATCCACGCGCTTGCCCCATGCATCAAACTGTATCAGTTGCGGTTTATTCACTTCAGCATCTCGCGCCCAATCAATAAATTCATTCGCAACACGCTTGCCAAATTGCGTTAAGTCAGGCATAATTGCTTTCAGGGCATCGGCAGGGAAATAAATGTTCAGGTAATCCTGTAGAAATGAATCATCGGTAAATTCATTATTCAATTTTGGCATCTGTTGAATAAAATCTGAATAGGGTGTTGGGTTCGACATGATTTTTAGTGTTGTATTTACAGATTTGGTGGGTTCAAAGTCCTATCACAACAAATATTGTAAATTTGGTTAGTACAATTTAATTTTTTATTTCCAAAAAACCTATAATTTTTGAAGGCTCTTTTAGAAAAAAATCAGGTAGGGTTACTGCTCTGCAGCCTGTTTTTGCCAGTTAAAGCTAGATGGTATAAGACACAACAAATTACTTCAGGGGTCCTAATTTCAAAGGTTTGTATAATTTCCCTTCCTTTTATTTAATGAATTCTTCGTATATGGTTTAATTATTATATTTTCGTTTGATAAAACCATGGTAAACGTAATTTACCCTTGACAGAGACACCGGCATGGGCCAAAGCGAATGTAGAAATAGTGAGTTTTAATTTGATAAATAGCTACGCCTCAATAAATTACCAACTTAATATTATTAGGTAAAAACTAAACAATAAATAACCTAAATGAATAATCTACAGCAAATAATCCAACAATATAAAACAGACAATGAAAGTGTGTATAATTCTTGGTTTGTTGACAACGACCAACGGCTGAAAGCATTTCGAACCATTCGTCGTGGAGTTTTACAGGTGATTGAGGACATCAAAAACAAAACGTTCCCCAATGATTTTAAAGAGAGCAGCCTAGAATTTGTGTTACATTGTATTGCAGAACAAAAACAGGTTTTTGTTGGTGTTGCCCACCCTTTTTATTGGAAGCCAAAATTGAGGATTCCTGATATTTATGAAAACCTAAACAACAAAATTGCCTTTGGCCAATTTCTTGAAAATTGCCTCCAGGCCAAGACCGAATCCCAAGTTATAAAGGAAATCATAACATTGGACGACCTTAAAATTAAAGGATTGGGGCCTGCAGTTGCCAGTATTCTTTATTTTTTGCATCCCACGTGGTTCCCACCGTTCAACACGGCTATTTTGAACGGATTCAATTCCTTGTTCAAGGACAAAAAGAAGTTGGGGAGTTGGACAGAATATTTAAAAATCAGGGAGACTTTAATAGAGACCAATAACTATTACAAATCTGAATTATCAAATGATTTGGGAGCCATTGCAGGATTGTGTTTTGAAATTGGAACCCAAAAAATGCTCATAGGAAATGATGATTATTTGAGTGAGCAAGAACGTGCAAAATTTGAAAAGAATATTTTAAAACGTCAAAAAGAAATCCGTGAAGAAAAACTGGAAGAAAACCTTCACAATGAAATGCAATATCATTTACTGAAAATTGGCGCTTCGTTGGGTTATGATGTAACTCCCGCAAGCAATGACAAAAGCAAATCATTTGAAATTAACAAATTTTCATTCATTTCAATCCATAAATTTCCAGAATTACAGATAGACAAAGAAACACTGAACACGATTAAACTTATTGATGTACTATGGTTTGAAAAAGGAACAAACAAAATCATTGGAGCCTTTGAAGTAGAAAAAAGCACCAGTATTTATTCGGGGATACTACGACTATCTGATTTGTTTTTCAGCATTTCAATTGGTAAAGAAGTGTTTTATATCATTATTCCAAATAGTCGTGAGAAAGATGTTATTCACCAATTAAACAGACCCGTTATTAAAAATTCAAAAATGATCATTAAATATATCCTATTTTCAGAATTACGGGCAAATTGTGATGCCATTTGCAAATTTGGTACTGATTTTAATATCATGGATAAAATAGCTAAATCGATATAATAATTGCAAATCTAAAAATCTAAAATTAATGAACCACACCCCGAGGCAGAGCCATCGAGGTATCAGTGTAAGATTTTTTTTAGTTAGATGAAAACCTAAGGTTTTCAAACTTTCCACTAAACCCCGAGGCAGAGCCTCGAGGAATTCTTTAAATTAAAAATGTTTAAAAGTCTGTAAGTAAATTGCAAAGAAAAATTATTTACTGACTTGAGGAAAAAAGTTGGGCTTTATAATATCCTTGTTTTTTAATTTCAGATAGGTTTTAATTCTAAAGTTTCAGTTGAGGAATCGTGTGTGATTGGAATGAAATAACAATATAAAATAAATCATATACGGATAAAATTAGAAAATCTAATTACTATATTTGTATTAACGAAATTTAATTTGACATATTTAAATATAAAGTAAGGTTCACAATTTGTCAACACTGATTGTTAAAAACCAACAAGGTGACTGATATTGCTAGGACTAAAGCTAAAGGTTCTGACCCCAGCCCGGTCACAAAAAAGTTAAGCTTAATTGTTTGACTTTTTTTATTTTTACATAATGCATTTTGCGCACGTGGCGGAATTGGTAGACGCGCCAGCTTGAGGGGCTGGTATTCGCTTAGAATGTGGAAGTTCGAATCTTCTCGTGCGCACGTAATAAATCTTTGTTTTCCTTATTTTATAGGGTTTTCAAGGATTTTTATTTTTAGTATTCCCCTAAAACACCCCTAATATTAAATTTGAACCACTTTTTAAACGAAGATTTACAGATTTACAGTAAAAGGTTAGAATGCTTAATACTTTTAAAATCTGACAACAATGCTAATATAAGCATTTTTGAATTAAATAACCTGTAAACAAAAATCGGATTTTGTGAAATTTGTCAAAAAAAGGGTGCGGTATGGGAAAAACTAGAAAATCGGCATGGGGGTTCAATAGGGATACCTTGAGCCTCTTATAGAAACGATTCTTCTCCAAAAAAAAATATTACCCTTTTTTTATATCTACTATATCAGAGATACTGACACCTAATGCTTCAGCAATGATAGTCATTTCCGAATACGGAAAGTCGTTCCCGCAGCCCAATGGCCGTTTGGGTAATGAAAGGCACCAGATTTTGGGGCGTCCCAATTGGCAATTCCCCAATTTTACCTGATTCATGGGCACCTATAGGATTAAAATAACGCAGTGCAATGGCATTTAAATTTGGCATGACCTTACAAGTATCCTTAATGATCTCCTCGCCAATTTGTTTGGTGTTGCCATAAGGGGACTCGGCAGGCTTGATTGGGGCCGATTCGGTAATGGGCAGGGAATCTGCTTGGCCATATACAGTACAGGAAGAACTGAAAATAAAATGGGATGTTTCTTTTTTTGTCAGTTCCTGTAACAAGTAAATCAATGAATTAAGGTTGTTTTTCAATGATGGAAAGTGCGTTGAGCTCTGTATGAATGAATTCAATGTCATCCATCCACTGTAACAGTTCAAATAAATCCTTTTGTAGGAACAGTTGTCTTTTGGATTCTATGGTTCTGGAAATTTGGTGATCGTTATTTAAGGTCATTTATGATTTGAATTTATCTATTATAATTAAAAAAAGTGGGAAAATATTTTATCCTTGGGTATCATACAAAATCATTAGACAATTTTAATTTTCTATTGATCAATGATTTAGTATTTAGTGAGATTTATACATCAATAGCAAAAGGATTTCAATTGTGGATGTCAACAGGTCCAATACGAAGTAATACTAAAAGTTTCTCCTCTTTTTTGTTATTAAATCCTGTCTATTCATCATCTTTCCGTTTAGTCCAAGTCAAAAACTCTGAAATACGTTATCATACAAATTGTTTTTAGTTTTTGGTATCTCGTCAAATGATATTGATAACTTTTGCGAAGTCGTTCATATTCGCTCAAATATGCCATGTTGCATTGAATATCATCACATTCTGCTGCTTTGCTATAGATGTTGGAATATTTCATGACCGTTTCATACAACCTTTTGTTCGTCTCTTTTCGTTTTGAAAAAAGAATTAATGTCCTTGCGGGAATTTCCTTGTTTTGAATGGATTGTGCATATAGATTCAAGAGTTTATCGATTTCCTTATCGATATATTGAAGTTGATTGATCCACCCTTTCAGTCCAATGGCATTGTATTTATGCACAATATCAACATCTGTATCGTGATTATAAATTTTATTTGTCATGATCGTTTAATTTTAAATGAGCACATCCATACTTCTATCTTGGGTCTTTTGGGTCACTTCGATGATTTTGAGCTCTTTGATACCAGTGGGAAAATCCCATCTTAAAACATCCTCTACTGAATAACCAAACAAAGCTGCTCCCATAGGTGTTAGAATGGAAATTTTATTGTTTTTCACGTCTTTTTCCGATGGTTGCACGATCTGTAACGTTTTTTCCCAATCTCTACCTGACTTGACCGTGATAATGCTATTGAAACGTACTACATCTTCCGGCATTTCTTCCTCATCAATGATGTGTGCAGTTTTCAATTCTTCGGCGAATTTCGTCAGGGATTTCTGGATTTCATGATCTCCTGAATATCCAGATATGTTGAGTATTCTCTTGATATAGACGTACTCCTTTTTTTCCAAAATCAAACTTCCGTACTTCATTTTATTAGTATTTATGGGAAAATCCCTCGTTGTATATATGCTTTTTCAATTCGCGCTATGGCAATGCAATAGGCCGCCGTGCGCATGTCCAAACCTTCTTTTTTAGCATAATCCGAGACTCTGACAAAAGAATGTTTCATTTTCTTTTCGAGTTTATCGATGACTTCTTCCATCTGCCACAATTCCCCATTTCGGTTTTGCAACCATTCAAAATAACTGGCGATGACACCTCCCGAATTACACAAAATATCAGGAATGATAGTAACACCGCGTTGTAGAAGCACTTTTTCACCTTCCACATTGGTTGGTCCATTGGCGCCTTCTGCAATTAACGGCGCTTTGATAAGATATGCATTGTTTTCAGTAATTTGATTTCCCAGAGCCGCAGGAATACAGATATCGCATTCAAGTGAAAAAAAATCATCTTTTTCTACTTGATGGGCTTCCGGGAAATCTATCAGACTTCCTTTATTGGCCTTTGTGTAATTGAAAAGGTCCTCTACTTTAATTCCTTTAGGATTTTGAATACTTCCGTAAGCATCTTGTACACCAACCATTTTAGCACCTTCCTGCTCTAAAAAGTGTGCTGCCCAATACCCAACATTTCCAAAACCCTGGACAATGAAAGTTTTATTTTTTAAGCTTTTATTATGGCTTTCATACCAAAACTTAATGGTCAAAAACACGCCATATCCTGTGGCTCGGTCACGGCCTTTGAGACCACCGCTACCAGCAGGTTTACCAGTGACGACGTGCTGATTTGCAGTGCGTTCCGCGGGTGGACGTGTGCTCATATAAGTGTCCGCTATCCAAGCCATGGTCTGGGCGTTGGTATTGACATCTGGTGCAGGAATATCGTGTTCTGAACCAATATTATCTGCCAATGCGAATGTAAAACGCCTGGTAATACGTTCTAGTTCACTCTTTGAATATTTTGAAGGGTCAATCTGTATGCCACCTTTACCACCACCATAAGGCAATCCTGCCAGGGATGTTTTCCATGTCATCCACATGGCCAAAGCTCTCGCGGCGTCGATATCCACTGTAGGATGATAACGCAATCCTCCTTTGTAAGGCCCAAGGGCGTTGTTGTGCTGTACGCGATACCCTTGAAAGATTTCTACTTCGCCATTGTCCATTTTTACAGGAAAATTCACAATAATTTCAGTGTTGGTAATGCTCAAGATTTTTCGGATACTCGGGTGTAAATTAATTTGATCTGCCGCACTGTTAAATTGTTCCAATACGTTATCCACCATGCCTTTTAAAGGTTGTTTTTGGATTTTATTATTTACTTTTTTTACTGTAATCATTACCTTGTTTTTAGTGGAATTATAACCCCAATCATAGATTATAAAAATTTTATGATTTGGGTTTAATATTTGTTATAACTTAATTTCTTTAGTTGCTAACGCGTCTTCAAAATTTATAAATACAGTACTTACGGTGTTAAAAAACCTTTTACCGTCTTTACGCTTTACAGCAACCATAGTACTTCCATCGTTTTTTGTTTTCACATTAGTTACAACAACCTCTTCTCCCAAAGCAGCTTTATAGTTTGCAATACCACCTCTTTTGATGATAAAATTGGCGCGTGGAAACTTAATGTGCTTATATTTGCTAGTTGAAGGATATCCAATTTCTATAACATCTCCTTTTTCTACGGTTATAGATTTGTTCATAACATCTTGAGCATTCATTGTAAGTGCTCCTAAGGCAACAAAACCTGCTAATACATACTTTCTCATAATTGATTGTTTTAAAATTAACTTTATTTAAATTTCTATTTGAACGAAAATCAGCTTTCGTTTTCTTTCTTGGCTTCTTTTTTTTAATCTGTTGTTATTGGTTTCATTTCCATTGTATTTGACTCATTTTTGGTGCGCGATATGCTGTTAGTTTTGTTGCTCATTGTATTGGGGGAAAAAAGTTGGTTTACTTGAGGTTACGATTGGTATTGTGATCAAATCGTTTTTCCGATTTTCTTTTCTCTCTTTATAAGCTTGTGTAAGCGTCATTATTATAAAATGTATCATATTTAAAAGCTTTATTTTTTATTAATTCATTAGAATATGCTTGTTGCCAATTTTTTTCCTGATAATCTACTTTTGTTAGAAAATTTAAATGGGCTGTTTCTGATGGTATTAAATTTAATTTCGTGTTTTGATATCTGTTTCGACATTAATATTGTTCTTGCATTCTTTAAAATCATGGGTTCTATTTTTTATATCAAGCCAAAACTATTTGATGTTCTGGCATATTGTTATCTGTTTTAACAGATTTAGGTTGTGCTTCATCATATTCACTGCACGACCATACTTTTTCTTTCATTTCGGTAAGCACACATGTTTTAATGTGTGCACACGTCGGGCAAATATTGAACGGATTTGTGGTCATAATCAATTGTTTTTAATTTTCTCATTAAAGGCAATTGTTGTGCCATTGGGTGTGCCAAAAAATGAGATAAACATTTAAACACCTGTATAATAGGTATTTAAGTATTTATAACAAATAAATTAAGAAATATTGAGTGGGAAGAAATTACCCGGTTGGGTTAAGATTCCTCGATTTTTGAAAAACTATTCTTTTAATTTTTCGCGCAAGGTCTTGCGGTCTATCTGAAGTATCTCGGCGGCCTTGGTTTTGTTATTTTGGGTAGCATTCAGAACTTTTTGAATGTAGCGTTTTTCCATTTCCTTTAGGGTAAACAAACCTTCCTCCGGGAAATCAATCATGTATTTGAGATGTTCCGGCAAATGGGACACCTCTATTGTTCTGTCTGACATGATAACTGCACGTTGGATACTGTTTTCCAATTCGCGAATATTACCAGGCCAATGGTATCGTTGCAAAATATTTAGGGCATCGGGCATTATCTTCACAAAACCATCTTTGTATTCCACACCATATTTAAATAGAAATTTATCGACCAATTGTGGAATATCCTCTTTCCGTTCGCGTAGCGGTGGGACCTCAATTTCTACAACCGTAAGTCGGTAAAACAAATCTTCCCTAAACTTTTGCTTTCGTATCATTTCCTTCAAATTGCTGTTGGTCGCCGCAATGACCCGAACATCCACTTTCTCGGTTTTTTGCGAGCCAACCTTGAGAACTTCCTTTTCCTGTAGTACACGCAATAATCGCGATTGTACTGCCATTGAAGCATTTCCAATTTCGTCCAGAAATATGGTTCCGCCATTGGCCGCTTGAAAATAACCATCTCTGTTGTTCTCTGCTCCCGTAAAAGCACCTTTGACGTAGCCAAACAGTTCTGCCTCCAAAAGATTTTCTGGGATGCCACCACAATTGACCGCAATAAATGGTGCCTTTGAAAATTTACCTTGGTAATGAATGGAACGTGCCACCAATTCCTTACCTGTTCCGCTTTCGCCTTTGATGAAAATAGTTGCCTTGTTGTCTTTTACTCGTTCTATAACTTGAAAAACCTCTTGGATTTTTTCAGACGTCCCTATCATTTCTCTAAAACCCTTTTCCGATTTGTGAAGGTTTGAAATCGATTTTTGCGATGGATTCTTTGAAGGAACCAATGATTTGCCAATGGCAGTTTTCAATTCCTCTTTGGTAAATGGTTTTGTAAGATAGGCCACAACTCCCAATTTGATAGCTGCCAGTGAATCTTGGACATTGGGATAGCCAGTTACGATTAGTTTGGGTAATTTCGGATAATGTTCTGACGCGAATTTGATGAGTTCAAAGCCGTCCACATCAGGCATTTTTAAGTCTGTGATGAGCAAATCGATGGACGTGTCTTTTAAAATGGCAACGGCTTCTCTCACGGAAACGGCCTTGTAAGTATGATAGTTCCATGACTGAAGGTGTCGATGCAAGAGTTCCAAAATTTGAACGTCGTCGTCAACAATGAGTATATTTTCTTGTTTAAGCTGCATTTGTTTTTATTTTGGCAATTGCACTTCAAAGATAGCACCTTTTTTGATGTTGTTTTGAACTGTAATCATTCCCTTATGGCTCAAGACGATACCATGTACCACGCTCAACCCAAGACCTGAACCTTCGCCCACTGGTTTTGTGGTATAGAAGGGCTGAAAGACTTTTCGCAAATTATCTTCCGATAGACCTTCGCCTTCATCAGTAATTTTCAGTATAATGTTTTTGTCATTTTGCGCGGCTTCAATGGTCACCAAACCTTTTTTGGGAGAAAAGTAAATGGCATTCATCAACAAATTAAAAATGATTTGTGTCATTTGCACTGTGTCGGCGCGCAATATCAAGGTTTCATCATCAATCTTTACTAAATATTTGACATCATTTTTACGAAATGTGGGTTCTAGCAGCTTTATAGATTCCTTTATAATGGAAACTAGGTTCACTGGTTTCATTTCCTGTGGCATTTCGCAAGCAAAGAACATCAGTTTTTTAACCACTTCCCTTGAAAAAATGGCATTGGTAATGATTTTATCCAAGTCGCTGACGGATTGTGGATCTTGTTCCAATTTGGATTGTAAAAGTTCTGCAAAACCAAGGATATTTGCCAAAGGTGTGTTGAGTTCGTGAGCAATACCAGCTGTTAATTCTCCCAAAATTGTCAGACGGTCTGCACGTTCCATCTGACGTTTCATGGAAAGCTCACTATTCTTGATTTCAATACGTTCCAAGAGACTACCAATTTTTAATGCGACGTTATCTAGCAATAATTGTTCTTCGTTAAGAAAATCATCAAATATAGAATTTGGACTAACTATTGTCGCAACAATTTTCCCTTTTGGTTCATTAAAAATTAGTATAGAACTGAAAATGGAAGCGTTTTTTGAAGCAGAGGCTCCTGTACTTGCAGTGCCAAATTGGGTGTCAATGTCAATTTCGGTCATTTCGGGCAACTGAAAGGCTTTTTTCAAACTGAAGGCAATCGCTCTAAAGGTATGTTCCAACTGTTCAGAATCGGCATTGACAATAATGGAAGACACTTCATAAAGACAGGTCAATTCTTTGATACGTTCTTTTAATTCGGATTTATTACTCATTATTTTTTAGAAAAATGATATATCAAATTTAATCAAAATAAACAGCTCCTAAAGTCATTTAACGAGTTCTTCATCACATTTTTAGAATTAGTATATCTGTGTTAATGAATTGATTTTGTACACTTGCTTTGTTATAATCACATTCACCCACCGCAGGTGACTCAATTTGTCCGCCTATCCAAAGCCAAACATTATTAAAATTCTGTGATTAATCTTAAAAAATAATTTAGGTTTTCTCTCTGATTGCACATAAAACGATTATCTTTGTTTAGAATCATTCTAAATAATAAATTAAATGATAATCAAAAAGCTAAAATATATATTTTTTCTAATATGCCTTTTAATCTCTCTTAACCCTAATAAAGTCTCAGCAAAAAATGACAATAAGAACGAAGTAGAAACAATCATCCATTTGCTGGATCATATGTACAAGGATTATCCTTTGGTAATAAAAGATAGGATTGTATTAAATAAAAGTGAATATGTGGAAATGCAAGAATTCAGCAAAATAGTATACAATTTAACAGAAAAAATCACCTTTCCCACCAAAGAAAAAACACTCTTGTTAGCCCATATATTGGACTTACAAATGCTTATACAAAACAAAGCACCTTTTTTAAAAATAGACTCCAACATTAAATTTCTAAAAAAAGAAATCATAAAAAATAGAGGTTATAAAACTACAACTGCCGTTGGGGCGAATACTAATGGTGACCAGAAGTTCTCTACTCAGATAGAAAGTTCATCCGGAAATTCCTTAAAAATAGCATCTGATTATTTAATCAGCTCATTAAAGAACTATAAAAAAGGTAAAAATAGAGCTGCCCGTCAACATGCACTTGATGCCTATCTGGATGGCATTGAACCAACAGAAGCTAGTTTAAAAACTTACGCGCCAGCGTTTTCATCAAAACTTGAACAACAAATGTTACAAGTACGGCAAACCATAGAACAGAACAAAAGTGTTTTTGAAGTAGAAAATGAGATTAACAGGGCCCTCGCACTAATTGTTGAAGCCAACCAAGTTATGGGAAATAGTAGCCTAAGCTATTGGCTAACTTTCATATTATCGGCATCTATATTGTTACGAGAAGGCTTAGAGGCTTTTTTAATTATTGTTTTAATTCTTGCGCTTATCCAAACATCGGGAGTAAAGAAAGCGAAAACATGGATTCATGGCGGATGGATGGTGGCTGTTGCTATGGGAGCTGCTGGATGGTTTTTATCTGGCTGGTTAATAAATATTAGCGGTCAAAGCCGAGAAATTATGGAGGGTCTCATTTCTTTATTCGCCGTTATAATATTATCTTTTGTAGGATTTTGGTTGCATAACAATTCACATGCAGAAAAATGGAAAATATTTGTGGAAGAAAAAATTGGAAAACAACTCCAAAAAGAAAAAATGTTTGGCTTGGCCGTTTTCTCATTTGTGGTTGTTTTTAGGGAAGCATTTGAATCAATACTATTTTTACAGGCCATAAATCTAGAAACAATACCATTGAACAAATCGGCTATAGGATTTGGGGTTCTTGCCGCATTTGGACTCATTGCTTTGTTGGGGTTTTTGTTCCTGCGATACTCAAAAAAAATACCGGTACGTCAATTATTCCTCTACTCTTCTTTGGGGATTTCATTATTGGCTGTAATCCTTTTAGGAAAAGGAATTCATTCCATTCAGGAGTCAGGTTGGATTTCCATAACAAAATCCCCAATTTTTGTACATGTGGATTGGTTGGGTATATACCCAACGATTGAAACGATTGTTTCACAGCTGATATTTTTTGCCGTCCTATTGGCTCTATATTATTCAGCTAGCCATATGTGGAAATCCCATTTAAATTCCAACCCTTAAACTAAATTTAGAAAAAGGCAACACAAGAACAATCATAAACTTTAGAGCAAATTCATTCCAAAGGAAAAATATATGGATAATTTAACCGATACCTTTTGGGAATAATGGATAACATATACAATTCACTATTGCAGAAAATGGTTAGGAACAAATTATTGAAACCTATATTGGTGAATATCGAAATGAAAATGACATGTTCAAAGGTTCCATTTGTGAAGTGGCAACCTAATAAAACAAAGGTTGAAATTGGTGGTGATTAATTCTGTCAATCAACAATGCCTCAAAAAGGTTTTTATCCCAATTTCTTGCAAGTTGAATACCTGCGAACCCGCCACCTACTATAATTATTTTTTTCTTATTCATTTGCAGAAATAAGCAATTAATCGCAAAATTTATTGATCTTGAATTTTATTGGGTTTACTAATTTGCTTCATTAGGTCGTCATTATAATCGCCTTTTACATTAATTTCTGCTGCGGCACCAAATAAAAATGCATTAATTAAATTATGGTCTAAATATAAATATGTTCCGGCTCCCTGAATTTATAAATCATAACAACTGCTGAACCTCCCACAACCGACCATGTTTCATAGTTGGTAACAGGTTTATTACTGAAAGAACCTCCTTGCCAAAGTAAGTCAGCATGTCCTCCAATTAAATGTATTCGAGTATCTCTGTTGGCTTCGGAAGTAACAAATAGAACTTTATCTCCTACATTAGCAGTTAGGGCATTTTTTCCTGTTAATGAACCTACTGAACCATTAAACACAATATGTGACAGAGTTAATGTTTTTAAAACTCCCATCATATCAAAAAAACCTTCTCCCGGTGTTTTGTATTCCTTATAATTACCATCTTTATCTTTTGGTATGTAATAATCTTGTTCGGCTACATAATATGCTTTATCAAATGTAATGGGATTTCCATTTTCATCTGTTAGTCCTTTTCTAGGAAGTACCATAATTGCTCCGTTCATTCCAGATACAACATGTAATGGTACCATAATACCACCTGGTGCACAATGATAAACAAAAACACCCGGTTTAATTGCTTTAAATCTAAATGTGACTTGTTGCCCAGGAGAAACTACAGAAATAGATCCACCTCCTAAACCACCCGTAGCAGCATGGAAATCAATATTATGGGTTAATGTATTTGTTTTAGGGTTTACAATAGTAACTTGAACATAATCATTTTGATGCACAACAATAAGTGGCCCTGGTACAGAACCATTATACGTTAATGCCCATATTTTTGCATCGGGGTCAACCTGTAATAATTTCTCTTGAACCACCAATCTTACTTCTACAATTTTAGGAGCACCCGTATCTACTTGATTAAATTTTGGTAAAAAAGGAGGGGTTACTAGTGTTTCTTTTACATGCTCAAGATTATCAGCATTTTCTGATGAAGATTCATCAAAAACAGATGTTTTATTTTTATTAGAAGAAATTATCGAATTGCAAGCACTTAATAATAAGGCGACAACCAAAATTATAAATTTATTTATCGTATATAATCTATTTGATGTTGTTTTTAATTTTTAATAAATTTACGTATGAATATGACTTCATGTGAATATGACTTAGTGCTTTTATTCTTTTTAAATCTGACATATCATAGACAGATATTATAAGAATGTTTGATAATTACCTTTTTATAAAAGCTAATTTGTTATTTATGTTATTTGACAAATCGAGTAAAGAAGTTGTCTCTAGCATTTCTTTTAGATCTTCCCTTATGTGTTTAAATTTAAAATGGACTGAACAAGGCATAATTTCGGAACAATTGTCAAATCCCAAACCACAATTTTTATAAATGGAGTCTCCGTCAATTAAATCTACAATATGGCTTATCATAATTTTATCCAACTGGTCTTTTTTTATTTCAAAACCACCTGTGGCTCCTTTTATGGAATCTATAATGTTACTTTTTGTTAATTTTTGCAACACCTTTGCTGTAAAAGCAATCGGAGAATCAATCTCTGTGGCAATTTCATTTAAGTTGACTCTTATGTTCTCTTGTGATCTAACGGCAATAAATATTGTGGCCTTTATACCATATTGACAAGCTTTAGAAAACATATATATAATTTTTAAGTAAATATAGTAAAATATTTTATATCGGATAAATTTATCTGATTTAAAATATTTATAAGCGATTCACTAACAAATCCCTCAAAACAACAGCATGATTTATCTTGGGATTTTTTGCTCCGTATAACAATGTTATGTCATTCATTTTAGCAATGGTTCTCAATCTGTTTAATTCTTCTTCCTTGGCCATTAATTCCTCTCGATACAGTCGGGTAAATTCATCAAAGCGCTCAGCCTTATGATCAAACCATTTTCTTAGCTCTGTCGAGGGGGCAATTTCTTTATTCCACTCATCAAGATTTGCGTCTTTTTTAGAAATCCCACGAGGCCATAGCCTATCTACCAATACCCTGTAACCATCTTTATCCGATGGTTCATCGTATATCCTTTTTATGCCAATTGTATACATCGCCTACGTTTAATTTGGCTTATCTTTCTGTGTTATTTGTGTTGACTTAAATTCATCCTTTAACAGCTCTTCATCTCGAAATTCCTCTCTCACTTCACTGCTATGCGCATAGCAAACCGGAGAAGACGGTTCCCGTTGTTCTTCTTGTTTCCTTTTAGGCTGCAAGGGTCGCAGTGTAATTTCATCAATAAGCATATTGTCTGGCGTTTCTAAAATATGAATGATTAAGGCAGCGATATCATCAGGCTGCAACATATTACCATGAGGCTCAATACCTGATTGTTCAAAAAAATGGGTTTCTATACTTCCCGGATTCACGCAGGATACTTTAATATTACAGGTGCGCAACTCTTTAGATAAAGCTTCACTAAAGCCTTGGATCCCATATTTTGTAGCTGAGTAGGCGGCACTGTCCGGTCGGGTAGTTTTTCCTAGGATGGAACCAATGTTGATAATGTGGCATGAAGCTGTATTCATTTTCATAAACGGAACAATGTTCGAGCTTATGTAAAAGATTCCGTTTAGATTAGTATAGATCATATCGTGCCAATGTTGCAATGGAAGCTCGTCTATTTTACTAAAATAGCCGGCTCCGGCATTATTGATTAGAATATTAGGAATATGGTCATCAGAAAACGTTTTTTTTACCCAAGTAGCAATAGCTTTTTGGTCGGTAATATCCATCTTAACTGGAACAAATGTTTTGCCCATCTGCTTTTGAAGTGCCTCAAGTTTATCTAAATTGCGTGCAAGACCGTAAACTATAGCACCTTTGCCAACCAAAGCACTCGCTAAAGCGGCGCCCAATCCACCGCTGGCACCTGTTACCACGGCAATCTTTTGACTAATTTTCATTTGATAATTTTTCTAAAATGTTAAATGACAATTCCATCAAGGTTCATAAGATCCTGGAACAGTCCTAAATGAAATGGCCAAACGATTCCATCCATTAATTGCTATAATCGCCATGGTCAAGGCAACCAATTCTGCTTCATTAAAATGTTTACGAACTGAATGGTATAAAGCATCTGGTACGTCATTTTCTGAAATTAAAGTAAGTGATTCGGTCCATTCCAATGCAGCACGCTCTTTATCTGTATAAAATGGCGTTTCCCGCCAAGCATTTAAAGCATAAAGCCGTTGTTCGGTTTCTCCAGCCTTTCGGGCATCTTTGGTGTGCATATCCAAACAATAGGCACAACCATTTATTTGGGAAGCGCGTGTTTTCACCAATTCATAAAGTGGGCGTTCGAGCCCCGAACCGTGAACATATTTTTCAAGTTCCAACATTGCTTTTAAAGCATTTGGAGCTATTTTTGCGTAGTTTAATCGTTGTTCCATCATCTTACGTTTATAAAATTTAGGAATGTTTTTCCATTTCATCCATTGCAAGCGTAGCATGAGCATAAGCCGCACCTGCTCGCATTTCGGCAGCTACCCATATCGCCTCCATAATTTCTTCTTTACTTGCATTTTTTCGCATAGCCTGTTTAGTATGTGCTTTTATGCAATAAGGGCATTGCGTTACATGCGCCACGGCAACAGCTATTAATTGTTTTGTTTTTTCGTCGAGTGCACCTGCTTCAAATACGGTTTTACTAAAATTGCGCCAAGCTGCTATATTTTTTGGTGCTAAAGCCGCTTTTTTATCTGCCAATTCTTTGGTGGTTACTGGATATAAATCTTGATTTTCCATAATCTAATATTTTAATTAATCATTTTATTTTTCTAAAAATTGTCTCAAAACATATTGAAGAATGCCTCCGTTGCGATAGTATTCAATTTCAATTAATGAATCCAAACGAGCAATGACTCCAAATTTGATTTCTTTTCCATCTTCTGTTTTGGCAGTGATCTGAATTTCCTTCAATGGTTTGATGTCGTTTGCAATTCCAGTAATCGAAAAGGATTCTTTTCCGGTTAATCCAAAACTTTCTGCGGTTTCTCCGTCTTTATATTGAAGTGGCAAAACGCCCAAACCAACTAAATTGCTTCTGTGAATGCGCTCATAACTTTCTGCCAACACGGCTTTTATTCCTAATAAAAAAGTGCCTTTTGCCGCCCAGTCTCGTGAAGATCCGCTACCGTATTCTTTTCCTGTTAAAACTATTAAAGGCGTTTCTTCTTCTTTGTATTTCACGGATGCGTCGTAAACCGACATCTCTTTTCCAGTGGGCAAATGAGAAGTATAACCCCCTTCTTTCTGAGCTAATTTATTTTTGATTCTTACATTTGCAAACGTACCGCGTACCATCACTTCATCATTTCCTCGACGAGATCCATAAGAATTGAAATTCTTTTTTTCAACACCCTTGCTCAATAAATATTTTCCAGCTGCTGAATGCTCGTTGAACGCACCAGCAGGAGAAATGTGATCGGTTGTTACGCTATCGCCTAAAACCAATAAAGCTCTGGCATTTTGAATATCTTTCAACGGTTCAGGCTGATCTGAAATATTGTGGAAGAATGGAATTTCTTTGATATAAGTCGAGTCTTTATCCCATTCATATAATTTACCTGTTGGCACTTCGAGGTTTCTCCAAATTTCGTTGCCTTCAAAAATTTCACCGTAGTTTTTTGCGAAATCTTTTGGAGACAATACACGACTTAATATGTCATTTATTTCATCATCTGTAGGCCAAATTTCTTTTAGAAAAACAGGTTCCTGATTAGAGTCATAACTCAAAGGTTCGTTGATCAAATCAATGTCCACACGACCAGCTATTGCATAAGCAACCACAAGCATTGGCGACATCAAAAAGTTCATTTTTACTTGAGGATGAATTCTGGCTTCAAAATTTCGATTGCCTGAAAGTACAGATGTCACGATCAAGTTATAGTTGTCCACCGCTTTTGAGATTTTGGGAGATAATGGTCCAGAATTTCCAATGCAAGACGTGCATCCATAGCCAACTAAATGGAACTGAAGCGCTTCCAAATCTTTCATCAGATCTGCTTTTTCAAGATAGTCGGTCACTACTTTTGAACCGGGAGCCAGCGACGTTTTTACCCAAGGCTTTACATCGATTCCGTGCTCCCTTGCTTTTCGAGCAACTAGTCCAGCTCCTATCATTACAAAAGGATTTGAAGTGTTGGTGCAAGACGTGATGGCGGCAATGGCGACTGCGCCATCAGAAAGCATGAATTTTTCCTGCCCACGGGTTATCCATACTGTTTGTAATCCATTTTTTTCTTTTGCTTCTATTATCGCATTTAGTGGTTTCTTTCCTGGTTTAGGAACTGGTAAATCTCCACCTTCGCTATCAAATCGAGTAATGGATTTTTCGATTTCACGGTCTTCCTGTGTTATGTACTTTCTATTAAAAGAGGTATCCAACAAATCAATAAACTTATTTTTAAAGTCTTTTAAAAGTATTTTATCCTGAGGTCGTTTTGGTCCAGCAACAGTCGGCTGTATAGTAGAAAGATCTAATTCCAATACGCTTGTGTAGGTTATTTTATCTTCGTGCTCACGCCAAAGCATGTTGGCTTTACAGTATGTTTCTACCAAATCGATTTGCGCCTCGGAGCGATTACTTTTTCGCATATACTCCAACGTTTTATCGTCGATAGGGAAGTAAGTAATCGTGCATCCGAACTCTGGAGACATGTTTCCAATGGTTGCTCTGTCCGGCACCGAAAGGTTGGATAAACCAGGACCAAAGACTTCCACAAACTTTCCAACTACTCCAAATTTTCGAAGTAGATTGGCAATGGTTAAAACCAAATCCGTCGCCGTTGAGCCCAGAGGAAGTTTGCCAGTCAATTTTAAACCTATAACTTCTGGCATAATAAAATAGAGCGGTTGACCAAGAATGGCCGCTTCTGCTTCGATGCCACCAACTCCCCAAGCAACAACGCCAATACCATTTACCATTGGCGTATGACTATCCGTTCCAACCAAAGTATCAGGGAAAACTTCTCCGTTTCTTTCGATTACTCCTTTGGAGAGGTATTCCAAGTTTATTTGATGGCAAATTCCCATTCCAGGCGGCACCACACTAAAATTATTGAAAGAGTTTTGCGCCCATTTTAGAAATTGATACCGTTCTTTATTGCGTTTGTATTCCTCATCCATATTTCGCGAATAAGAATATTCCGTACCAAAATAATCGACTTGTACCGAATGATCGATTATTAAATCAACAGGCACAAGCGGATTGATAGCATCTGGATTTTTACCTTTTCTGGCCACTTCAGCACGAAGCGCAGCAATGTCAACAACAGCGGGAACACCAGTAAAATCCTGCATTAAAACACGGGCCGGTTTAAACGGAATATCTTTATCCGTTCCTTTGGGTTTCCAATGTAAAAGCGTTTCAATGTTTTCTTTGGTTACCGCAAAATCATCGTAATTACGCAAGGCATTTTCTAATAAGATCCGGATAGAAAAAGGTAATTTATGAATTTTATGCCCTTGCTTTTCAAGTTCTGAAAGACTATAATAAATAAAACCACCGTTTTTTGTAGTTAATGTTTTTTTAATTTGGTATGGAATTTTGGCCATTGCTGAAATATTTAAAAGATTATTAACAAGAAATAAGCCCATTTTATTCAGAGAAAAGAAAATATCTGAAAATATAAAGCACTATTTATTTTAGACTTAAAGTTAATTAATCATTTATAAAAAGGATTAATTTGTCCGTTAAATAATTCTTAACAATAATTTTAATAAGCTAGCCGTTTAAAAACTCTTTGCCCTCTTCAGAAATCAAACTAGCATCCCATGGTGGTTCAAAAATGAGATTAACATTAATTTTATAATCGGGAAAAGATTGTTGCATGGCTTGCGTAGTAGCATCTACAATGGATTCACCCATTGGACAGAATTGGGTAGTCAATGTCATCGTGACAATAATGTCTTTATTTTCCTCATTAAAATCTATTTGATAGACCAATCCTAAATCAACGATGTTCAACCCAATTTCTGGGTCAATTACTTCGTATAAGCCAACCAAGGCAATTTTATTCTTATCTATATTATTTGTTTTTACGTTCATTTTAATTTTGCTTTATGAAATAAAATTTTAAACACATTTAAGTTATAAAGTATTGCGGTAACAAGTAAAAAAATAGCACCTACTTTTAGCATAAGTACATCTGTTTTAATGATCCCCCAGCCAAAAATTACAAATCCCACTACATAAGACACAACTGTCACTGTAAAAATAGGTGTACTAAAAAGCTCTTTAGGGTTCGGAGTTTTTCCTAAACCCGCAATGTTGTGATATACTTTGTTCCAAATAATGAAGGGAAGCGTTTTAAAGGTCATTCCTAAAATAATAGCCGTTATCCAACCAAAAAAAATAGTGAATCCGTAAAACAAAACAAATTTCAAATTACTGATGGAAGTAAGTGTTGCAATTATCCCTACTAAAACAATTAAAGGAATGACCATGAACGCAACGGATAATATAGAGGTTTTAACCTGTTCATCCACTTTCTTTCTAATACGTTTAATGTGAGATTGTTGTATATAATACCCAAAGAGTATTACACCTGAACCGATAAGAATTATTGGAATAAAGTATAGCTGTGATTTAAATGATAAAAGAAAAATAGTAATAAAGCTTATCAATCCGATATTAATCAGCGCATAAACCCACCACAATAATTTTTTATTTTCATATTTGGAAATAAGGAACATGGGTATCAACCTTGACCCCACACCTATTATCATTAACAAAAACCATCCGATAATCCCCATATGAGCATGAAAAGTGAGATAATGCAATGAATCTTGTGAAAGAATAGTATGTGTAAAATTATAAACCAACAACCATCCTAACCCAGTAGTTAGTAACAGCCAAAAGGTGGCAGTAATAGCAAATATGGCGTGTACATTTTCTTTTTTACTTTTAAATATACTAAGCAGCAGATTAATGATATAACTGATAACAGCAAGGTTGATAAGAATAGCTCCGATTTGTGCTATCATACCCATATTAAATTCATAAAAAGAAAAAATCAATAAAGGAATACCAATGGCAGCAAAGAAAAATGAAGAATAAGCCAACAAATTACTGTGTAATTTACCTTCAATCAATACTGGAAATAACTGATGACTTGCTCCTAAGATAATCATAGTGCCCCATCCTAAAGCCATTATGTGCGTAATAGCCAAGGTGTGAGGGTTAAAATAATGTTGAGTGAATGCAACGAAGTTCTTAAAGATTAAAATAGTTGCCAGTAAAAATGATAATGCCGCATAGCCATAAAATGGGAGTACTACTTTATACGAAGTATTTTTAATGGGGCTATTACTGCCAGCTATAAACATATCAATTCTTAAATATTAAAAGAAGAACATTACCATCACTGATTTCCTTGATACGATAATCGAATTTTTTATCAGACAGTTCTGGCAGCAAAAAAACAGGAATCCTTTTATGATGCACGTACAATGCATGATCTACAGGCAATTTGTCGAGCTCAGATAAAATGGTGAGCATGGGCTGCGGCATCTCCAATTCCCGTACATCAACTGAAACTAATTTGTTGCTAAATCTATTCATTACTTCTTCCCATCCCTTGTTTACGTTTGCTTCGGGTTCTACAGAAACAGCTTCTTTATCCGTTTGTTTATAAAAATAAGTTTCTATCAAATCATCACTTATTGTGTCCGTGAATGTATCGAATCCTTGTTTTTCCAACATTTTAATCAACGGTACCGGTTCAAAAGTGTTAATGATTTTTAATGCTTGACCTGATTGAACCGTTTTGATTTTATCTAAAATTAAGTTTAGCGGGTCTTTGCCCGATGTCAGTATATCGCGCACATCAAAATCAATAATTTGCTCCTTTTTAAGTGTTGTGATGAAAGCGGGCAATTCTTTTGGTTTTTCCTCGCCAGGCAAAGTCTCTGTATCTATTTTAAAACCCAATGGTTCAAGTTTAACAAAAAAATCATTCACACTGCAACCTGCCATTTTCGATGCCATCGCTAAGCTTGTACGACGTGCAAGTACTTTTCTAAGCAAAGGGTTCCGAAGCTTCTCAAACTTCGGATTGATGCTGATAATCGCTTCCAGTGCATCTGGATGTTCTTTTAGAATACGAGCAATTTTAGTATTAGCGTTAATTGGTTTCATCTGTTTAAATTTTATTGTTTTTTATCGGTCAGATGTAATTCGCCATTAAACATCTCGGTTGGTATCAAGAATTGTTATGGCTCATTTCATATGTTGATATTTATTGTTTTTTATAGATCATATGTAATTCGCATATCATCATTTGTGCTTGCTATCAATTTTGAGTCATGCTCATTTCATAGTGTTTTTTCTAATTGAATTGCTTTAGGAAACAAAATATTATTTTCTAAATGAATATGCAGATGCGTGTCCTCTTCAAATTCATTTAACATCCTATACAATAACGTGTAACTAGCACAAGCATCTTCCGGTAAGACATAGTTATTGGTAAGTTTCTTGATTGTATTCAAACTATTTCCTATACCCCCATGTTCATTTTCGTGATTGCCAACAACATCCTCTATAGCGTTAAAATGGGTTGCTTGTGGCCGTGGCATGCTTTTATTGGCACGCGCTAATTCTTTAATATAAGGAAATAACATCTTTTCTTCCTTTGCTATATGCGCTGTTAATTCATCGTTTAGAGCCTTAACCAATTCATTAATTTCCAGTAGTTCAGGATGCTTATCGCCATGCACCTCCATTACTTTATTAGCATACGTGGTGATGTCTGGTAGATTTTTCCTGATATATCTGTGATGTGTATTTACAATATAATCCACAAGAAAATCCAGATTCCATTCATCGTAAGGCATCGGATGCGAAGCAGGCACTTTATCTGTTTGCTGTAATTCCTGTTCTACTTTGGTTACATCAAGTCCCTTTTCAGCGCAAGCTTCTTTCACTGTTTTTTTTCCGCCACAACTAAAGTCTAAGCCGTACTTTTTAAAAACTTGGGCTTTGCGTAAATCTTTGACAGCTAACTGTCCCAGCGTTTCATCGTTTTCACCGGCAATATTTTTACGAATTTTAACTTTCCACCATTCAGGACCTTCTTCCAAATACTCCCATGTAAAAACATTTCCTCTTTCTCCAAGCAATTGGTAATAAAGCGGTTTAGGATCGTGATCGTTGTGAATGGTTAAACTCTCTCCTTCGTTTAGCACATCGTAGCGAGCAAAGATAGTGGGATGTTTATGTTTAGGTTCTAACAATGTGACATTGAGAATGTTATCTATTGTTGCTTCCATTTTTTGTTTTTTTAATGAATTATTAAATGATTAGTTATTTTTTAGTGATTTTAATTTTATACCATTCAGGTCCTTGCTCTAAATACTCCCAAGTAAAAACTTCACCCTTTTGTTGAACAAGTTGATAGTAAAGCGGTTTGGGGTCATGGTCGTTATGTAAAATAAAATGTTCTCCTGGTTTTAGCTCATCATAACGGGCAAAGATGGTTGCATGTTTTATGCTAGGATGTAGTAAGGTTGCATTAAGAATGTTTGTGTTTGAATTTTCCATTTTTATTTGATTTTATTGGTTTTTAAATTTAATTTCAGAATCAATTTCCATGATAACATTAGCTTGGAAATCTTTTTTTATCATCAATACATGTGGTTCTTTGGCAGGTATTATTGCCGATTCATTTTTTTAAAGATTAATTTCTTTGGCAATTTCATTTAAGCTCACCCTTTTTTCTGATGAGATTTAACAGCAATAAATACTGCTGCTTTTATTCCATATTCGCATGCTTTTGAAAACATTTTTGTTTATTTATAAAACAAAGATAAATAAATTATTTAATAAAGGATAAAATTGTCCGATATAATTTTCGTATTGTAAACGAAACTATTTAACTTTGTCGCTGAGTTCTTTTTTCTATTAATAGAAAGCTCCCTTTAATAAAATCAGCCATATTGTTGGCGTTGAAAAATATAGTAATGTTGATTCAAAAAAATATTTATATCTTAAATTAAATTACCATGGATAATAAAATACAGACCGAAGCATTGGATATGCGGGTGCTTATTCCTATTGAAAGACATAAAAAATTAATACAGCTTTTCAAGGAATTGCCCGTTGATAAAAGTTTTATCTTCATCAATGACCACGACCCAATTCCTCTCTATTATGAATTTCGTTCGATTTATGGAGATGTGGTTGGATGGGAATATCTCAATCGTGGAGGAAGGGAGTGGAAAGTGAAAGTTACCCGCACTGAGGCTTCACAGGGCAGAGAGTTTACGGATATCACAACCTTGCTTGACCTTCGGAAAGCGGATGAAAAAGAGTGGAAACAAATCGTATTTCACCGTTACGGCATGATGGAACAAGGTGATACCATGGAAATTATCGCATCGGAAAATCCAAAAGAAATCCACGCTATTTTTGTGCAAAAATTTGAAGGACAACATTCTTGGATATATAAAAAGCAAGAGCCCAATGAATACGTCGTCCATATCACTAAAAAAGTTAATAGTGGTTTGGGAGATGATGGATTTTCTATCGTTAATGAATTTGACTTACGACCTTTCCCACCAACAGAACGACATGAAATGTTTTATAAAGCCTTTGCCGATATAAAACCGGGGGAAGCTTTTGAATTTATAAACGACCATGACCCTTTGCCTCTTTATTATCAAATGGAAGCAGAAAGCAATGAACCTTTTAAATGGGAATATATTGAAAAAGGGCCTGAGGCATGGAAGGTGAGAGTTATCAAGACAAACAAATAATCTTTATCTGAGGCTGTCTGAAAAGTCAAATCAAGTCGTCATTACGAACGGAGTGAAGTAATCTCCTTTTGCTTACCAACTACTTACAGATTGCTTCGTGCCTCGCAATGACGACATAAAACTAGAATTTTCAGTCAGCCTCGTTTTATGTTCGATTTTGGGTATTTTATCTTTGATTATTAGTTAGTCGGACAATCTCATCGAAATCATAACCCGCTCTCTGCAATGCTCGTTTAGCAGACTCCATTGCAATGGGTGCCGGATTTGGAGGGTGTACGGGAACTTCTTCAGTAGCTATGAGTTGATCTAAAAGCTCCTGTGTTTGCCCATGAGTCAATGCCTCACAAACATCATATAATCCTCCTGGCTCCTCTTCGGCAAGATCGTGTTTTTCCAAAAGATACCTTATCACTTTTATCAAGAACAAAGTAGGTGGAGGCACCATTAAGGCGGTTAGTGCCCCATGTTCAAGTCGATACTGTGGAAGGAGCTCCTTCATCATAACAGGATTCGCTTTTTTTGCTGCTGGAAAAAGGATTTTCTCTTCCATTTTAATGTGCCTCAATAATTGGGTTCGAAATTGATGATAATAATTCATTTCAATTTCGTCAGGTTGTTCAGTCGCCTTATTCAACAACTTATCAATCCGGTGATGGTCTTCTGTAAAAAATTGATGTAAGGATTTATTCATGGATTCTCAAGTACTGTATTCAAGCTACTAATATAACTTATAGATTAAACAATAATTTTTTCGATAACGAATATGAGGTTTTATAATTAAGCCATTTGCATGGTATGGAATGTATCTTGTTATAGGTTTTCAAAATAGGTTCGGTTCTGCATCATACCAAAAGAGGTTGGTCTTTTTTTTTTAGGTATATTATTACCGTTCAAAAATATTTTGCCTCGTCCTGAAATATAGCTACAGGTTAAAATTGATTTACACTGTTAATTGTATACCATAATTTCTGCTTTAAAATTTAAAGATAGGTGTAATATTACTTCGTTGCATAATTTAATGGCATTTTTTGGGCTCCTTTTGCGTGAGTCGTTTTTATAAAGGTTTGGTCGAGATAAAACCCATCTTTTAAAATTCCATTTTTTAGTAAGCAAATACAGAAGTTGCCAAATAATGGATTATTCTTTGTGTTCTGCATGGCCTTTGCCGTGTTCAATTCCGTGTTCAAGAATATCGTGCATTGCCTCAATGGTGTGCGTATAATTTACGTAAGCTTCAACATATTCCCTGCCTTCCTTGATTGAATGGTCCTTAACTTTACTAAGTTGCAAAACTTTATCATATTTTTCGCGAACTACTTTTTCAATGTGTTCGTTCAATTTTAGCAAAAATCCATCTACATTGCCCACTTTAATGGCTTCATCAGTCATTTGGATAATTTGTTTTGTGCTACCCGCAGGTTTTAGTCCGGTGTAAGGTTCGCCTTCTGTTTCACGGTGTAAACGAACCAATGTTTCAAAAAAATGTTTTTCTACTATTTCATAAACTTCTTTATCACCATTTCGCAAATTATAGGTTTTATGAAACAGGATGGTGATTTCATTTTCCTGCACTTTTGATATCCATTTAAGAACCGGATTGACATCATTGGTTTTAAGCGCCTTAATGGCATCTTTAATTACTGGGCCGTCATACGAATCGCAATGGGCAAATGTTGATTGTGAAGAGAATAATAAGACTGCAAATAAAATTAACGGTAAGCCGCCAAATTTTATATTCTTAAATCTTTTTTTACTAGATACACTTTCTTCTAACTTTTTTTTAATTTTTGTTTCCATGATGCTACTCTTTTTATAAAATGATTGTTATTGTATTCTTATACAAAAGTAGTACGGAAACATAGGGCAATCGCTTTAACTTATAAAGTAGGACTCATTTAGTTGCTGGAAAAAGTGCCTCTTTATAATCTAGGACACAAAGCTTATTATCAGAAAATGATTTAAATTTTGGAAATTTCCGATTTGTATTGTGAAGGCGTTTGATTTGTGAATTTTTTAAAGATTCTGTTAAAAGCCGATTTTGAATTGAATCCGGAGTCAAACGCTATGCCCAATAGTGAATAATTTTCAAATTTTGGATTATTTATTTTTGCTTTAACTTCTTCCACCCTAAACCGATTGACGTAATCAAAAAAGTTGAAGTTTAATTTTTCATTTATAATCTGTGATAGATAATGTGTAGAGATTCCTAATTCTGAAGCTAACTGCAATAGTGTTAAGTTTGGATTTAAAAATGGTTTTTCTGCAACCATTAAGTTGTTAAGTTTATCTGTATATTGATTTGCTTCGGTATCCGTTAATCTTGAACTTGCATATTTAATTTTTGTGTCTTCAACAAAGACCTGTTCATTTTCAATGTCACCACTAAAAATAATCTGCTGTTTCAATCCGAAATAACCAATTAAAATTACAAAAACCGACAAGGACAAAAATAATCCATCGGTACAAAAAACCATGGAGAATAAATTAAAAACATGATGAATAACTGTAATAACAATTAATGCCGTCCAAATAATACCAAAAATATAAACAAGTTTTCTTAGCCAAACCAAATCAATTTCTTTTGAGGAAGAAAAATTATTAAAGATATTGATATCCAACTTTTTAAATAATCGTATCGATACGACAAAATAAAATGAGCCCGACAATATGGTTGCAATTAAAAAGAAAATAAATAAAAATGGTGGAGAAATATTTAATTGTGCATAATCCAATCGAATTGTTTCTGAAATAGTTGGAAAGAATGAAACAACCAGAAGATAGCCGTTAAATAATACAAATGATGCAAAATGAATGAGATTGATTTTATCAAAAATCTTTTTTGGGGAAATTAATGCCGAAATATAAAAAAACAAGAATACACCATGCAACAAAAACAGGGAAGTGAAACTGATGGAAAGCAATTGAAATTGGGTAAATAGCTCATGGGAATAAAAGGAATAAACGCCTACAAACAATCCCAAATACAACAACCATAAAATTAATATATTGTCGTGCAATTCCCTAGGTTTTTTCTGAAACAATAAAATTGAAAAAAAGAACGCATTAAAAGCCGCTATTAAAAAAATGAATTTCATCGATGAACTAGACCAGTAAATTAATTCTCAAATTTATGGTGTTTTTATTAATTGTTGTGCTATAAAGAGGTGAGATTCTTCATTTTTTGTAATGTTTTTCAATTGTTGTTGTATAGCACTCCCCTTTCCACCTCTTTAAATAACACCTTTTTTTATACAAGACCTCTCCTTCAACTTTTGATAAGTTAAAACCTCCTTTTTAAACGTGTAATTGATGTTTATGAAATTCCATAAACTTACAGTAAGTTGTAAATAAATTCTACTTTATTGAAGGTTTTCAACTAAAGTGGAGACGTTTTTATCAATTTGCGATGTATTCATTTAATGGATAATTTTGGTGAGAAAGTGCACACCTGATTGCACATCTTTTTTTGGGGTTTAATTGCTTTTGTTTGGCATCAAATAAAATGCTTAAAAACCAAAAAAACACTGATAACCATATGATTAACAGTGCTTTGATACTCCCTATTTCTAGGTTCGTCGGGGTGGCAGAACTAACTTTATTTATATAAAACACTGTTTTACAGTATTTTAATCGGTTATTATCAAGTAGATTCACTGAATTGTACACTAAAGGCAAAAAGAGCTATTTAAAAACAAAATTTATTTGTTTTTATTAGAGTAAAGATACAAATTTTTCATTCTGAGCCTAAGATGGAATTCGTTAGTGGTTGTGCAGGCAGAATGCACAAAAAGTAAGCATTGTTTTATAAAATCAAATTGCTCTGTTAATTTATTCTACGCACAATAATCCAACTCTTCCGTAAAAGCTTAAATTTTAAGTAAAATAGGATTTAAAGATTTGAGCTTTTAAACCTGAGTTCGACGTAAGGATTTAGCAAAAAAGAGCCAATTGCTTGGTGTTTTCCGTTTCAAATTTAATGCTCGGTTTCTTTTCTTGAAACGAATAAGCGATAAGGCTGGCGACTAAATTGGTAATGAAATTGCCAAAGCTCCTGTGCCTGGAGTGCTCAGCTTGGGCAATGTTTTTCAGTTGGTCATTTATGGTTTCAATGACCGAACGTTTTCTGAGCAATATTTTATCCCTCATGGTCATCAATACGTTTTTCATATTGTTCCTGATGCCCGTTACCAAATGGAGTCCTTGGTCAAACAACAAGGTGGCAAGCTCTTTGGATATGTACCCTTTATCGGCATATAGACTGCCGAATATTTTCTCCAAAAAGTTGTCTTCTTTCAAAGGCGTCCTGTCATCTACATTCGCCTGGGTGATAATGAAATCAAGTAGTTCTCCCTTATCGTTTACAATGATGTGGAGCTTGAACCCATAAAACCAGCCCACGGTGGATTTGCCCACGTTGGCTATACCCTTAAATACCTTGTTCTGGGCGATGCGCTTGTTATTGCAGGCGCGTAATGGCGTGGAATCTATAAAGGATATCCCTGTGCACTCTCCCAGACAACAGGTCTTCATGTACAGGGTCAATGGCAGTATGTTGGACTGCATCAGTTCAACAAAACGGTTGTACGAAACCGTGTTGGGGAACTCCTCTTGAAGGTGCTCTTGGACATAGCCAAGGTAGAAGTGCTTGAAGATCCTCACGCCACTTAAATGGAACGGAACGGTAATGGTCAATACCTCACTACTTGACATCGTGGATTTGCGCTTCCTGGTCTTTTTTCCCGTGGAAAGTTGCCGTTTTGTTAAGGCAGGTTCAAAAACAAGGCAAAAATCATCGATGGAACAGAATATTTCAGAAACTTTATCTTTGGAAATCATAAGCAGAATATTTTTTAACATATTGAAATTCAGTACTTTAATATACGAAATATTCTGCTTTTTCTATGTTAAAAAAATCAATTTCTTAGGTCGAACTCAGGTTTATAGGGATTTATACTCTTGAATTTCATTATTTTTTATGGCTTTATTTTGTCAGACTTCCAGTAAGAATTATTTTTTCTCGTTTGTCCTTTACTATTTCTGAAACATACTTTGAACGGATGGCTTTTATCCAGCTTTTAGCTCTTGCATTCAATTTGAAATCGTCGGTCATCATACGGCCTCGGGATACTAATATTCCCAAATCTGCCCCTTCATAAATGTAATCCCCTCTCTTGGAAATATGTAAAAAGAAGGCCTCATTTTCGGTCTCAACGGCTCTTCTATGGGTATCCATTCGGTCAAATTGTATGTGCCCGTTATCGAACATTTTATAAATACCAGAAGCTGGAGCTTCTGAAACATATTCAATGGTATCTTCGGTGTGTTTAACAATCAATTGGCTCCATCCATCTATGTTTTCTTGTCTTGCCCATCTCTCATTTAACTCTTTAATGTTTAAGTCATATTCTACATCCATCCATTCTAAAATATGAAATACAAAAAGTGGAGCATCAGCTAATGCAAAAACCGCATGATTGGTTATGGAACTTGCTCCCGTAACTCTAGGGTTTAATTCGCCTAAATAAACTTCACCATTATCCTGATCGATTAAAAAATCCAGTTCAAAATACCCCTTGTACCCTTCTTTTCTTAATTGATTTCCGAAAAGTTGTGTGTATTTTGTTGCTTTTTCGCGAATTTCAGGATTAAATGCATTGGGATAGATTTCATTACCACACCATCCTCCTTTGTAAGGTGTAAGTTCCTTGAAGCCGACAAGTTCAGTCATCAAAGGAGCAACAATGGTACCATGTCTTGTAACGCAGGCCTCAATAGCCGAGCCTTTGCAATTGATGCGTTTCATTACTTTAACTTCCTTCTCTTTGACGATTTCCTCTTCATATTTTTTAAACTCTTTTTCGTTGGAAATGAAAAAAGTGGTATGACCGGAATCTCCGAAGGGTGTCTGAATCACTAAATCGGTTCCGAGTGATTTTGACACTTTAGTCAAGTGAGTATAATCTGTTACAGGAGTTAATACGTAAGGCACACAAGGTACACCTGCTTTTTCAGCAATACGGTTGGTATTCACTTTGTTGTCCATGAACGTACGCATCTTGGCTGTAGGGAACATAATCTGTAATCCTAATTTTTTTGCCAGTTTCTCAGTCTTTTCGTCAAACATTAGAAACATGGCTTTACCTGTATTTTTGCCTTTTTTTCTTGTTTTTAAATAGTCTTGAACTTCTGGGTGTTGAAGCAGGTAGTTGTTGATATCCTCAATACAAGTAAACTCATCATGGGGAATTTCTTCTTTTGGTGAGAAAACATTGGGATGCTGACCATCAAAACATTCGATATGACAAATAAATTTAAAGCCCTTAATCCATTCATCTGCACCTAACATATTGAAATTGGTAGCGCTAATGAAATATAAAGGCACTTCGTTTTTATAAAAATATCTTCTTATATCGGGTACGCCATTAAGTGCTTCAGTTTTTGATGTCTTTTTTACAGTTGTTATTTTTTTGCTGATTGCTTTGGTGACTTTTTTTGAGTCTATTGTTTTTTTAGTAGTCATATAAATATTTTTAAATGATTAAATTAATTAATTTTTCTTTTTCCCAATGAACATGCCGCCCATTGCAGTGGTAATCTTATGTCTGTCCAATACCTTTTCTTTGAATACTCTAAGACCCAGATCGGAACGGTAGCCATGTATTTCGCTTACATCGAGTACCGTCATGAAATTGATGATTTCTTCGCTTACCACTTGCCCAGGTACTAATACCGGAAACCCTGGTGGATAGGGAATTACGAATGTTGAAGCTACCAAATTTCTTCCTGTCCCCATTATGGGCAAACATTCCTTTAAGGGTACATATTCATAATTTTCTTCATCGTACGCCAAGAAATATGCTTCTCGCAAATCACCTCCAGGAACTCCTGGTACAGCCTGAAATGAATGATGGAAATAACTAAAATCCGGTAATGGTGGGACCTCTTTTGTTAAAGAATGTATTCTTTTATCCCGAATTTCCCTTTCCTTACCGTTCAAGGCTTTGAACTCATCATCCAATTCATCTGCAATTTTTAAAAGGGCATTAATAAGATAAGTGATACTACCTCTGGTGGTTCCAATATTCGTCATAAACAACACGGTGTTGCGAGACGTCTTGTTAATCTGGATATTGAATTTATCCATTAGGTATTTATTCTTAAAGGTGTCACCATCAACACCGGTTTTTCCAATATACAAGGTGATTTTTGTAGGGTCCAGAACAAATTCATCTTTTTCCCAAGCCTCATCCATACGGTTCCAACCTTCCCGTTTGGTATAATATTCCTTGAGTCCGGTTTGACGAAATTTATTTGGAATAAAATCTTTCACAGTCAAAACATCAAAGTATTTACTTAATTGAGGATTATCGTTTACCTTGGCGCGAAGTACCATGGCCATTTCAATACTCTTTTCAACCAATTCAAATCCTTCAAGCTGCACTTGCCGTCTGCCAACATCCAATGATGCCAACATCTGGTAATTTGGTGATGTAGATGTGTGCGTCATGTAGGCTTCAAGAAAGGTGTTTTCTGTTTTTCTACGGAAATCCTCATCCCAAATATGAATCATAGAGCCTTGTCTAAAACTACTTAAAGTCTTGTGGGTACTTTGGGTGGCATAGACCCGTACTCGAACCTTATCAGGATCAGGTAATAATGATTGGTCTCCATTTTTCAATCCTTTTATATGCTCATTGTACTGCTTTTTATAATTGGTACTGTTATATTTTTCATAAAGCTTGTTTGCAGTGAACATGCCGGTACGTTGCCTATAATTATATGCAAATCCTGCAAAAGCAAACCAAGCTTCATCCCATAAAAAAACCATATCTGGTTTAATGGCAAGAACTTCCTCCATAACACGCTCTACATTATATACCAGACCGTCAAAAGTACAATTGGTCAACAGTAACATCTTCACCTTGTCCAGTCTTCCTGCCTCTTTTAATTTTAGTAGTTTGGTTTTAATCTGTTCTAAAGGAACGGCCCCATACATAGAATATTCTTCAATCGGGTAGGAATCCAAATATACGGGATAAGCGCCTGCCAAAACCAATCCGTAGTGATGCGATTTATGACAATCTCTATCTATAAGTACGACGTCCTGAGGTTTAACCAAGGCCTGCATCACTATTTTATTGGCTGTGGATGTTCCGTTGGTCACGAAATAGGTGTATTGCGAACCATACGCATCGCTAGCCATCTTTTGGGCTTTTTTAATAGGCCCGGTGGGTTGTAACAAGGAATCAAGTCCGCCTGTTGTAGCCGATGTTTCAGCCAAAAACATATTGCGACCATAAAAATCGCCAAAATCATGGATCCATCTTGATTTAAAAACCGAATTTCCACGAGATATAGGCATAGCGTGAAATACTCCGGTTGGTTTTTGGCTATATTCTACTAGGGCTGTAAAGAAAGGCGTGTTGTAACGTTCTGCGATACCCCGCATAATAGTTAGATGCATTTCTTGGATATCTTCTGATTGATAGAATATTCGTTTGAAACCTTTGATAGTATTGTCTTTTAAATGACCAAGCGAAGAATCAGTGACATAATAGGCGTCTAATTCGGGTCGTAGTTGTTTTACTAACTCGCCTATGATTGGACCGAGATCAGTTTCTGGTTTTGACGAAAAATCATGCTTATTAATTTCTTCTATATAAGGTTTTATCAGCGGCGTAATAAGTTTAGAATGATATGGCGGGGCATAACGTACAACAACTGCCTGGATATTATGGTTAAAAAGCAAAGTAATCATAGCGTCCTGAAAAGACCGTTGTAATACAACGCCATAACTGAACTTGTCATTTGGAGTGTGTAAAGTTCTTAACCTATGCTTCAATTTATGTTCTTCCTGTTCAGAAATATTGTCCACAAACAAAACCTCGAAATGATTTTCCCTAATATTATTATGCAGTTCATGTTCCTCGGCAGATTCCATGCTATGTTCATCAAAATCTACAAATTCAGAATTGCTTTTATAACTATCCCCTAACAATTGTCTTGTAGTATCAGCCACCAAATGAGACAACGACGTATACTCTTGACTACTATAAGTGCTTTCAAGTTTTTGTAACCGCTCTTTTCCCGGGAATGCGAAAAAGCATTCGACGCTTTGTAGGTCTTTTAATAACTGCTTTATATTTAGTTTGTGTGCTTTTTCATTTTCAGATCCTTTATGGCAACGAGTAAGTTCGGAAGTTTCAATTTTTAACTTATTCCAAAAATCAACCCGAAGCTGTCCGATATTATAATAAGGAGCACTATATATTTTAGTTTTAATCACGTTTTTAATTTTTTGAATGCAAGGCAAGTTTATTTCCTTGAGAATCGATAAAAATGGCAAAATAGCCAGCATCTTCACTAATGAGGGTTTTTGGCATCACTATGCGTCCGCCTGCCTCTTCTACTTTATTTAACACGTTGTTAAGATCTTTGCCCCCGTTTAAATAGATCAATGGGCCTGTATCAGAAGGAATTGATCCAGGAGCTGCAATTACTGCTCCGCCAATACCTGATGTCACTGGAAAAAAGGCCATGGCATTTACATCGGTTATATTTTGAGCCATATCAATCCCAAATATGTGGTTATAGAAATGTACCGCTTGTTTAAAATCAATCGCAGGTATTTCAAACCAACTCACATAATCTTTAATTGCTGTTTCATTCTTCTTTTTATTCATTGGAATTCCACCCATATTTTCTGTTTTAAATTATACCATCCCCTTTATAGTGGATGGGTGCACTTTGATGCTCCAAAGCGTTTTCTTTGATTTTTAATTCTGTAATTTTATCAAGTCGCGAAGGCTTGATTAAAGGGCCTAATGAATCTAGATAAGGTGTGGGAATATTGGGTTGATAGATACCAAAATGACTTGACTTCAGATGGTCTCTAAAACTTTTTAAAGGTTGTCCCAAACGAAGTATACCTAATTCGCGGCTTCTTTTTGCTCTTTCAATGTTCAATTCAAGCGGAATAATTTCCTCGGTACCTTCCGATTGGTGCAATACCCGACCATCTGGCCCACAAACAATTGAGCGCCCGCAACCACCTGTATCCAAACCATTGACATCGAAGAAATAGCATTGGTTAATCGAGGCCATTGCCCTTACAATTGATAGTTCAATTTCACGATCAATAGTTCCAGACATGGTAGGGTGCATAATGACTTCTGCCCCCATAGTGGTTAAAGTACGAATGGTTTCAGGAAACCACATATCATAACAAATGGAGACCCCAAATCTTGCTACATTAGGTACGTCAAACACACAGTAATGCTCTCCCGGCGTCACGCCTGTTTCATAAGGATAAAAAGGAAACATTTTGCGGTAACGGGTTACTATTTCCCCTTTGGGATTGATAACCGTGGCCGTATTGTAAATTTTGTCCTCACTTTTTTCGAAAATGGAACCAGGGAGCAGCCATATTCCATATTGTTTGGCTTTGGCTTGCATTTCTGCTTCAAAATTATTAGGAATGGGTTGTGCTGTATGGGTCAATGGCCCGAAAGCACAAAGTTCACTAAACATAATCATCTCTATCCATGGATAGAGGTTCATCGTTATATCAATTTTCAGTTTCATCATTTCCACGTTGGAAGCGACAGCTGATACTTTCATTTGTATTCCTGCAATTGCGAATGGTCTCATAATTATTTTTTTGTAGCTTTTTTAATTTCGTTTTCTAAAATTGTCATGCCCTTATCCAATTGTTGTTGGGTTATTACAAGGGGTGAGAGTATTCTAATAATATTTTTATGCGTTCCTGCACTCAACAAGATCAAGCCGTTTTCAAAACAGCCCTGTACCACTCTTGAACATAAATCAGCATCCGGTTGACTAGGGTCATTATTTTTTACAAACTCGATTGCGATCATGGCGCCAATGCCTCTAACATCTCCAATTTCAGGACAGGCCTTCTTCAAATTTTTCAAACGCCCCTTAATAGTTGCTCCTACCACCTTGGCTTTTTGATTAAGATGAATCTTCTTCATGTATTTGATAGTTGCCAAAGAGGCAGCGCAACAAACGGGGCTACCAATATAGGTGCCACCAATAGAGCCTGGAGCGGCAGCGTCCATTACCTCTGCACGACCCACAACTGCTGCAATGGGAAGACCTGACCCCATAGATTTAGCATAGGTACTTATATCAGGTTGTACGCCATAATGTTGCCAGCTGGCCCAATGCCCGGTTCTACAGAAACCACTTTGCACTTCATCCATAATGAGCATAATACCATGCTCATCGCAAAATGCTCGGAGTCCTTCCAAATATTTTTGTGGCATCGGGTTAAACCCGCCTTCCCCTTGTATAGGTTCAATTATAATAGCGGCGACGTTTTTCACATCAACCAAATTAAGAGCGCTCTCCCGCAATCGTTTCAGTTCATCTTTGACAAATGCAGATTCACTCCTAGTCCCTTTATATCGGTAAACATTAGGGAATGGAAGCCTATACACTTCCGGAGCAAATGGGCCACAATCGTATTTATAGCTTATCTTACTAGTCAATGTCATAGCCATCATGGTCCGCCCATGATAGGCTCCTGTATAACAAATAACAGCAGGCCGTTTGGTAGCTTGTCTTGCAATTTTTATTGCATTCTCTACTGCTTCTGCCCCAGTACTTACCAACATAACCTTGGTTTTTTCTCCGTGTGGCAAAATTTTAGCCAATTCCTCACATAATTCAATGTACGGTTCATAGGTAACCACATTAAAACTGGTATGCAGGTACTTTCCTGCCTGTTCCCTAATTGCCGCAACAACAGGTTCCGGGCAGTGTCCGGCATTTACGACTCCAATCCCACCGGCAAAATCGATAAGCTCATTCCCATCTACATCTATAATAATGGCTCCTTTTGCTTCTTTAACAGTGGCTGTGTTGAATATTCCTACTCCATTAGCTACCACATTTTTTCTCCTATCAAGGAGTTCTTGTGACTTGGTCAATTCTTCAATCATATTAATAA
>Ga0207906_1000098_pt1 | contig 72755 bp, 77 predicted proteins | sample LinPmetageLP37_FD_184050 | JGI IMG/M metagenome (GOLD analysis project Ga0207906, IMG submission 184050) | Marine viral communities from the Pacific Ocean - LP-37 (SPAdes) | ecosystem: Environmental > Aquatic > Marine > Oceanic | place: Pacific Ocean | collected 2010-06-16 | reverse complement strand
CCCCCGCCGCAACTTCTATGGCCGCCTCAAAGGCAAATCCCTGAAGAAGTCGCAAAAGACCTATATCGACGAGGATCTCGACGCATTGTCGCCGGGGGCCGTCGATTGGGAGAACAATCCCGACCGCACGCCGCTGGACCTCGACACGCTGTTTGACGGGCGCAAGGTCTGGCTGGAAATCGGCTTTGGCGGCGGTGAGCATCTGGTGCATCAGGCGGGGCAAAACCCCGGCGTGGGCATCATCGGCTGCGAGCCTTACATCAACGGTGTTGCGATGCTGCTGGGCAAAATCCGGCGGGCGGGCGTCGATAACCTTGCCATCCATCCCGGTGACGTGCGCGATATGTTCGATGTGCTGCCCGAAGCCTCCATCGACCGGGCGTTTTTGCTCTATCCCGACCCTTGGCCAAAAACCCGCCACCACCGCCGCCGCTTTGTCACGCCCGAGCATCTGGAGCCTCTGGCTCGCGTGTTGAAACCCGGTGCGATCTTCCGCGTGGCGACGGATATCGAAGACTACGTCCGCCAGACCCTCGAACAGGTGCCGCAGCACGGGTTTGATTGGCTGGCCGAAGGGCCGGAGGACTGGCGCGCGCCTTGGGACGATTGGATTTCGACCCGCTACGAGCAGAAGGCGCTGCGCGAAGGGCGTACCCCGCATTACCTGACCTTCCGCAAACGTTAAGCCCGAGCGCCTGATACCACCCTGATTACAATCCATTGCACGCGCGGCGATGGACGCTGCCGCCCGCCTGCGATAATAGGGGCCTCAAGCAGATTAGAGGTACCTCATGTCCAGTCACGGCAGCCCCATTCCCATGTCATCGCGCGCCTGCGGGCCGCTTAGCGGCACCGCCGAGGTGCCCGGCGACAAGTCGATCTCGCACCGCAGCCTGATCCTTGGCGCCATGGCCGTGGGCGAGACCACGATCACCGGGCTTTTGGAAGGGCAAGACGTGCTCGACACCGCTAAAGCCATGCGCGCTTTCGGTGCCGAGGTGATTGACCACGGCGGCGGCTCCTACTCCGTCCATGGCGTTGGCGTTGGCGGCTTTGCCGAACCTGACAATGTAATCGACTGCGGCAACTCCGGCACCGGCGTGCGGCTTTTGATGGGGGCGATGGCGACCTCTGCGATCAGCGTGACATTCACCGGCGATGCCAGCCTCAACAGCCGCCCGATGGCGCGGGTGACCGATCCGCTGGCCCTGTTCGGCACGCAATCCGTAGGCCGCGCCGGGGGCCGCCTGCCGATGACATTGGTGGGCGCGGCTGAACCTGTGCCGGTGCGCTATACTGTCCCGGTCCCTTCCGCGCAGGTCAAATCCGCCGTGCTGCTGGCGGGGTTGAATGCCCCCGGCAGAACCGTCGTGATTGAGGCCGAAGCCACGCGCGACCATACCGAGCGGATGCTGGCAGGCTTCGGCGCCGAAATCACGGTTGAGGACACGGACGAGGGCCGCGTCATCACCCTGACCGGCCAGCCCGAGTTGAAGCCGCAACATATCGACGTGCCGCGCGACCCTTCCTCCGCCGCCTTCCCCGTTTGCGCCGCACTGATCGTGCCCGGCTCGGACGTGCTGGTGCCGGGCATTGGGCTGAACCCCACGCGAGCGGGGCTGTTCACCACCCTGCGCGAGATGGGCGCGGATCTGACCTATGAAAACGAACGGACCGAGGGCGGCGAGCCTGTCGCTGATCTGCGCGCGAAATTCTCCCCCAATCTCCATGGCATCGAAGTCCCCCCCGCGCGGGCGGCGAGCATGATCGACGAATACCCCGTGCTCTCGGTCGTGGCGGCCTGTGCAACCGGCGAAACGGTGATGCGCGGCGTCAAAGAGCTGCGCGTCAAAGAAAGCGACCGGATTGAGGCCATGGCCAGCGGGCTGCGCGCCAATGGGGTTGAGGTCGAAGACGGGCCGGATTGGTGGATCGTCAAAGGGCTGGGCCACGGCAATATTCCCGGAGGCGCGACCTGCCAAAGCCATCTCGACCACCGCATCGCCATGTCGTTCTTGATCCTCGGCATGGTCGCGCAACAGCCGGTGCAGGTGGATGACGGCGGGCCGATCGCCACATCCTTCCCGATTTTCGAACCGTTGATGGCGTCCTTGGGGGCGCAGGTCGAACGGCTGCCTGCGTGATAGGCGACCGGCTCATCTGGCTCAGCCTCTGCGCCGCATTGGCCTTTGCAGCCCTTGCGGGCTTTGCCGAAACCTACCTGCGCGCGGGGGGCATGGGGGTCTTGGATGGGCGGCTTCTGGGCTATGATCTGGCCGAGGCACGCGGCTATCTTGTCGCTCTCGACCCGAGGCAGACCGCACTCTACCTCGGCCAGTTCCGGCTGGCTGACACGGCCTTTCCTGCGCTTTTGGCGCTGGCGCTGTTGCTCTGGTTTCGGCGTTGGTCGGCGGGCGGGCTTCGGCTGGCCCTGACGCTGGCCGTCGCGCTCTACCTCGGGGCGGATTACACCGAGAACATGCTGATAGGGCGGCTCATTGAACTGGGGCCAGAACGGCTGACGGCACAAGCGGTCGCGACCGCCAGCCTGTTTACGCAGGCGAAATGGATGATACTGGCGGCCTGTTTCGGAGCAGCCCTGCTGCTTGGTCTACGGGCGCGCAACGAAAGGAATGTGCAATGACGAAGAACACCAGCGGCGGCATGACCGTCGCCATCGACGGCCCCGCAGCGGCGGGCAAAGGCACGGTCGCCAAGGCCGTCGCGGCGCATTTCGGCTTTGCGCATCTCGACACCGGGCTTTTGTACCGCGCGGTGGCCGCGAAAACCCTTACCGGGATGGACGCCGAAGAGGCCGCGCAAACCCTCGCCCCTGTTGACCTTGAAGACCCCAGCCTGCGCAACCCGGATGTCGCGCAGGAAGCCAGCAAAGTGGCGGTGATCCCAGCGGTGCGGGCTGCCCTCGTGCGGTTCCAACGCAGCTTTGCCACCCGCGCGGGCGGTGCCGTACTGGACGGGCGCGACATTGGCACGGTGATTTGCCCCGATGCCCCGGTGAAACTCTTCATCACCGCCAGCCCCGAAGTGCGCGCGCAGCGCCGCTTTGCAGAGCTTGCGGGCAAGGGGATTGAGATCACCTATGAAACCGTGTTGGAAGACGTCAAACAGCGCGACCTTCGCGACATGAGCCGCGACCAAGCGCCGCTGAAACCGGCCGACGATGCCAAGCAGATCGACACGACTGAGATGGCGATTGAAGATGCGGTCGCCGCCGCGGTCGCTCTCATTGAGGCCAAACAGGCCGAGCGGGGCTAAACGCCGCGAAGTCTAGGGGGTGGGCGCGACCGCCCCCCCCCTATATCGTTATACGGCCGCCTTAAGCTGCTCGACCAGATCGCGGCGCTCCCAGCTGAAACCGCCATCCGCATCAGGCGCGCGGCCAAAGTGGCCATAGGCCGCCGTGCGCTGGTAGATCGGCTTGTTCAACTGCAGATGCTCGCGAATGCCGCGCGGGGTCAGGTCGATGATCTGGCGGATCGCCTTTTCAATCGCCGCGTCATGCACATCGCCGGTGCCATGGGTGTCGCAATAGATCGACAGCGGCTCGCTCACCCCAATCGCATAGCTAAGCTGAATGGTGCATTTCTTGGCCATCCCCGCTGCCACGACGTTTTTGGCCAAATAGCGCGCCACATAGGCGGCGGAGCGGTCAACCTTGGTCGGATCCTTGCCCGAGAACGCACCGCCGCCATGCGGAGCGGCCCCGCCATAGGTGTCCACGATAATCTTGCGGCCCGTCAGGCCCGCGTCGCCATCCGGCCCGCCGATCACGAAAACGCCGGTCGGGTTCACATGCCAGACCGTGTCATCGTCGATCCAGCCCTCGGGGAGCACTTCGCGGATGTAAGGCTCAACGATGTCGCGGATATCGGCGCTGGACTGGCTCTCGCTCTCATGCTGGGTCGAGAGCACGATGGAGCTGACCCCCACTGGCTTGCCGTTTTCATAGCGCACCGAAAGCTGGCTTTTGGCGTCGGGCCGCAGGGTGGGCTCGGTGCCGTCCTTGCGCACTTCGGCCAGACGCCGCAGCACCGCATGGGCGTAATGGATCGGCGCGGGCATCAGCTCGGGCGTCTCGTCGGTGGCGAAACCGAACATGATGCCTTGATCGCCTGCGCCCTCTTCCTTTTCACCCGACGCATCAACGCCTTGGGCGATATGGGCGGATTGAGGGTGCAGCAGGTTGGTGATCTCACATGTCGCGTGGTGGAACTCATCCTGCTCATAGCCGATGTCTTTGATGCAGGCGCGGGCGATGTCTTCGACACCGGCCAGATATTCGTCAAGCTTGGCCTTATTGGCCAGACCGACCTCACCGCCAATCACGACGCGGTTGGTGGTGGCAAAGGTCTCGGCGGCGACCCGCGCTTCGGGTTCCTCGCTGATGAAAGCGTCGAGGATCGCATCGGAAATCCGGTCGCAGACCTTATCCGGGTGCCCCTCGGAAACGGATTCCGAAGTGAAAGTGTAGTTCTGACGGGACATGTAGTGCTCCAATAAAAATTACGCACCACGTCAGGAAGCCGTTGTGGTGCTCTGCCAATGGCTTAGACAACCGCTGGTGGATGGTCAATCGGCATTCCCGAGGCTGCGGCGGCGGGCCACGGCAAGCCCCGCAAGGCACAGCGCCAAGAGCACAGAAAGCGGCAAATCTCCGCTGCGGCTATAGAGTGTCGGCGGCAAGGGCGCGGGCAGTGGCGCGTCGATGAACCCTTCGGTGTTCAGCGCCAGCGATGCGGTTACACGCCCGTGCGGGTCGATCATCGCCGAGATGCCAGTGTTGGCCGCACGGGCCATCGGCAGCCCCTGCTCAATTGCCCGCATCCGCGCTTGGGCAAGGTGCTGGCGCGGGCCTGCGGCCTTGCCGAACCACGCATCGTTGGTGACCTGCATCAAAAACGCGGGCCGCGCCGGTGCGGCGTTCACGTCATGGGCAAAGACGGCCTCATAGCAGATCAGCGGCAATGCCGCGCCGAGCGGCCCCATATCCAAAAGCTGCGCGCCCGGCCCGCTGGAAAAGCCGTTGCCCTCCTGCGCGGCGAGCCCGTGGATCCCGAAACGCGCCATCAGATCGCCCAGCGGCATATATTCGCCAAAGGGCACAAGGTGGTGTTTGTCATAGACCTGTCCGACCGCTCCATCGGCATCCAGCACCACCAGCGAATTGTAATAGCGCATGTTCGACCGGCGCTGCACGCCCAGAGCCACCGGCACGTCAGAGGCGGCTCCAATCTCGGCCAGCGCACTGCCCGCCATATCCAGCGCCCAAGGGATCGCAGTTTCGGGCCAGATTACCAGATCAGGCGCTAGGCTCTCGTCTTTTGGCGCGGCGGCGGTGTAGTCGAGTTGCCGTGTGAAAAAGAATTCGAATTTGTCCGCGTTCCACTTTTCCCGCTGGGTCGCATTGGGCTGGACCAGGCGCACCACCTGATCGGTCAATACCGCTGGCGGCGCTTGTGGTGGCAGCAGCAAGAGCAGAACGGTCGACAGCGCCAGCGTCCCCTGCCCCAATCGCAGCGCCAAAGGGCCGCGCAGCAGCATGATCGCGGCGATGGCAAAGAGCCAGAGGTTCAGCGCATAGGGGCCGACCCAAGCCAACCCCTGCCCGGCCATCACGCCGACCAGCGCCTGCGCGGGCATGGCCCATGGGAAACCGGTGAAAATATAGGCGCGCAGCAGTTCCACCGCCGCCCAAGCCAGCGCCAAGGCCAGCCCGCGCCGTGGCGCAACCCAGCGGGCAAGACCAAAGCCCAGCCCCCAAAACAGCGCCATGCCCGCCGCCAGCAAAATCAGCGCAAAGGGCGCCATCCAGCCGTGACGCTCCACATCGACCATAAAGGGCGACACGATCCATTGCAGGGCATGCAGGAAATAGCCAAAGCCAAAGCCCCAGCCCAAAAGCGCCGCGCGAAACGGGCCGCCAGATTGCGCACGGTACAGCCAGAACGCTGCCACCAGCCCGGCAAAAAGCAAAAGCGGCAGTTCATAGGGCGCTTGCCCGAAGGCTGCGACGGCGCCGGCGATCGGAGCCAGCAACATCCGGCCCCGCATCGCCAGCCGTTGCCTCATCCCCCGGCCCCTTGGGTGCGGACCCGCAACCTTTTGATGCGGCGTGGATCGGCGTCGATCACTTCGAACTCAGGGCCATCGGGGTGCAAAACCACTTCGCCGCGCGCCGGAACCCGGCCCGACAGCATAAAGACCAAACCACCAAGGGTGTCGATCTCCTCCTCGTCGACGGTCTCATGATCGGTCAGCGAATGGCCAATCTCAGCCTCGAAATCACCCAATGGTGTCTTGGCCAGTGCCAGATAGGTGCCGGGTTTTTCGACCGTCCAATAGGTGCCCTCGTCGACGTCATGTTCGTCTTCGATTTCGCCTATGACCTGTTCGATCAGGTCTTCGATGGTGACCAACCCATCAACACCGCCATATTCGTCAATCACCAAGGCCATATGCCGCCGCTCGGCCTGCATCTTGGTCAGCAGCACGCCGATGGTCATGGACGGCGGCACATAGACCAAGGGGCGTAGCATGGCGCGCAAATCGAACTTGGTGTTTTTGCCGTTAAAACCGTGGTTCAGCGCAAGGTCTTTCAGGTGGACCATGCCGACAGGCGTGTCCAGCGTGCCGTCGTAAACCGGCAAGCGGGTCATCCCGCTTTCCTTAAACACCGCCACCAGCTCATCCAGCGTGGCGCTGACCGGCACGGCGGTGATATCCGCCTTGGGCACCGCCACATCATCGACCCGCATCCGGCGCAGATTGATCATGCCGTGACCCGTGGGCCGCTCGGCCTCTCCCGATGCCTCGGGGGTGTCATCCTCGCTGTCCGATGGGCTCAGCGCCTCGAACACCCGAGAAAAGAAATTACCGGTGCGCATTGCGCTATCGTCCGGCAGCTCATGTCTATCTTCATCCGCAAGCGCGCTCTGCGCCGCGTCAGATGATCCGTCTGTATCGCCCATTGGGTCCCGTCTGTGTTGCAAAGCCCCTTAAGGCCCATTTTCCTTATATGGGTCATCGTAACCCATTTTGCCAAGTATTTCGCGCTCCAACCCTTCCATCAACGTCGCGTCGGGGTCATTTTCATGGTCATAGCCCAGAAGATGCAATAGCCCGTGTACGATGAGATGGGTCACATGTGCGGCCAAAGGCTTGCCCGCCGCTTCGGCTTCGGCGGCGCAAGTCTCATAGGCCAAAGCGATGTCGCCCAGTTCGAGCATCCCGTCAATGCCGGGGCTGGCGGGCAGCGGATCGCCGCCCGGTGTGGCGGCACCCCGCTCTTCTGCGGGCCAGCTCAGCACGTTGGTGGCGCGCGCCTTGCCGCGAAAGTCTTCGTTCAGCGCGGCAATGCGGGCGTCATCGCAGGCCAGGAGGGTCATCTCTGTCGCCTCGGCGTCGAGGCCGAGCTGCCCCAGAGTGGCGCGTGCTGCGGCATGGGCGAGCGTCTCAAGGTCGACCGCGTTCCAGCGGTCGTCCTCAATCACGATGTCGAAATCCTCTAGTATCACATCAAGCGGCACCGCTATCCGCCTCATAAGCCTCAATAATTGCCGCCACGAGCGGGTGGCGCACCACGTCCTTGGAGGTGAAGTAGTTGAAGCTGATGCTCGGGATCGTCTTGAGCAGCCGCTCGGCATCCTGAAGCCCAGACTGCACGCCACGCGGCAAGTCGATCTGGGTGCGGTCGCCGGTGATCACCATGCGGGAGTTTTGCCCCAGACGTGTCAGGAACATCTTCATCTGCATCGACGTGGCGTTCTGCGCCTCATCCAACACGACAAAAGCATTCGACAGGGTTCGCCCCCGCATAAAGGCCAGCGGCGCGATCTCGATGCGCTTTTCTTCCAGCAGCTTGGCCAATTGTTTGCCCGGCAGGAAGTCATTCAGCGCGTCATAGAGCGGCTGCATGTAAGGATCGACCTTGTCCTTCATGTCACCCGGCAGATAGCCCAGCTTCTCTCCCGCTTCGACCGCAGGACGGGACAGGATGATCCGATCCACATGGCCACCGATGAACATCGACACGCCCACGGCTACGGCCAGATAGGTCTTGCCGGTACCCGCAGGACCGATGCCAAAGGCCAGTTCATTGTCGAACAGCGATTGCACGTAAGCCTTCTGCGCATCGGTGCGCGGCTCTACCCGTTTCTTGCGGGTCTGGATTTCAATCGCGTCGCCCATCGGCATTTCCAACTGATCGCCCTGACGCACGCCAGTGCCCGCGCTGGAATTGCCCATGCGCAACATTCCGTCCACATCCGCAGGCTCAACCGAGCGCCCGCTTTCCAGCCGCACATAAAGCGCGTTGAGCAGGCTTTCTGCTTTCTCGACGGCCTCGCCCTCACCCAAGATCTGCAGGTGATTGCCGCGCCGGATGATCTGCACCTCGAGCGATTTCTCGATGGCAGCCAGATGCGCGTCATAGGCGCCGCAGAGGTCGATCAAAAGGCGGTTATCGGGAAACTCCACCACCCGTTCGGCCGCGGTTTCCGGTGTCATCAGATCAGTTGAAGGCAATGCGCGTATCCTTTGTGAAGCACTAATTGGTGAGATAGTCAGGCGAGCAGGATTTACCAACCCGTAGCGACAAAAAGGGCCGAAGCGCAACGCGCTCCGGCCCGGTGTGTTTGATATGGCCCGCCAAGGTCAGTTCGGGTCTTTGATCTTGGAGCCACCTTTGAAGTGGCCCGCGGTATGTGTCGGCGGCGCCACGCCCGAGCAGACCGGCTTGCCGAATTTATCAAGCCGCGCCGAGAGATAGCCCTCGACCCCGTCATCGATGATCCAGTGGTCGCAGCCGTTTGGATCAACCCAGATGCCCGCTTGAAGGGTGCTGAGGTGCTTTGTGTCGATGCCGCGGTCAACGGTCTTGTCCGAAGGATACCCCCGGCCCAGACCGCCTTCGTAATCGGTACAGGCCGACAGGCCGACGGCACAGGCGGTGACCATGAGAAGTTTCGTCTTAATCACTTTTACGGTCCCTTCAGCGAATGCAGATAATTTCGACACGGCGGTTTTTGGCCATGTTCGCAGCGGAATTGTTCGGCACGGCAGGCATCCGTTCGCCGTAGCCACGCACATCAGCGATCTTGGCCCCGACTTGGTTGGCGACACGCGCCACCGAGTTTGCGCGGTTGTAGGACAGACGCATGTTATAGGCATCCGAGGCACGGCTGTCGGTATGGCCGGTGATGATGTAGGACACCGCGCCGGTCGACTGGAAGAAATTCGCCAGACGCGCGCGACCCTGGGCCGAGATGTTGTATTTGTCGGTGGCAAAGAACTGGTCCGCCTCCATCACACCGCAGACATCGCCACGGCGGCATACCGGGATGCCCTGACGGGTCGTATGCGGGGTCATATAACCCTCGGCCCCGTCATCCATGACCCAATGTTCACAGCCATCGGGATCGACCCAGATGGTCGGCGTGTAGACGCCCTTGTCACGGCCCTGTTGCGAGGGTGTCTGCGCATCGGCCGACGTGCTGGCCACAGTCAGCGCCGCCGCCATCGTCAGGCTGGCCATGGCGCGCAGTGCTTTGGAAATAGTGGGTCCCACAGCTTTTGTCCTATTCTAAATATTGGTTCTTATTTTTGGCAAATGCGACCCCTCCCCGGACCCGCGCCTTGTTAGTATAGGGTTAGGTTAGGTAAAAACTGCCCTGCTGTGAAGCTGTGAAATCAACATTTTGTGGCCGAGCCTTGACCGATTACAACGAATCCTTCGCGCAATAACGGTGAAACCAGTGACTGCGGCAGCCATTCTTTGTTCGCCGGAACGGCTGAAATTACCCTATTGCCTATGCCCTGGCGACAATCCCCCGCAAGCCCTTGAGATTGTTCTCACCCCCCTGACAGTGCCTTCGAATCTTCTTGAAATACGTACCTTTAGACCTAAACCTCTATCCATCGGATCGCGAGGGTGGGACTTCGCGCGGCTTTGCCGATCTTGATTGCTGCAATGATAACTGGGGGACCAACTCATGATGAAAATGCTACTCGCCACCGCCGTCACCGGCCTGCTTGCCATGCCTGCTTTTGCCGGGGGTGTGAAATACGCCTACCACAACCAAGGCAAGGCGCACCCAACGGGCAATGTGATCCACGTCAGCTGCTACCGTGGCCCGTGGAATGATGTGATCTGGGACCGGCCAAACTCGGTCTTCGTGGATAGCCTCGTGGCCGTCGGCTATGACTTCTCCACCGCCCATGCCGTGGCCGAGCGTGTCTGCCGGGATCACACGCTGGTGGGCAACCCTGAGGGGCTGAAAGCGACGATGAAACGGATCTTTGCGGATGCCGCTTCGCATCGCAAGCACAACTACTGATAAGCTTAGGGTGCGCGGCAACGCGCACCCGCAACGGTCCTAACGTCGTCCCGTTAGACTAAGACAGCCGCCAAAGAGTTCGTCTTGGCTTCGGTCACCCTTACGCGCTGGATGTCACCGATTTGCGCTGTGCTGTTCTCGATATGAACCGCGTGAAGATACTCTGACTTGCCAAGCATCTGACCGGGCAAACGGCCCTTCTTCTCAACCAGAACCGACACCTCGCGCCCCACCATCGACTGCTGGATCTCTTGCTGGTGCTGGGTGATCAACCCTTGCAGGCGCTGCAAGCGATCGTCGGCCACGGATGCATCGACCAGCGGGCGTTCGGCCGCCGGGGTGCCGGGGCGGGTGGAATATTTGAACGAATAGGCATAGCCGTAGCGCACCTGCCGGACGAGCTCCATCGTCGCCTCGAAATCGGCATCGCTTTCCTCGGGGAAGCCGACGATGAAATCGCCCGACAGCACAATATCAGGCCGCGCTTCGCGGATGCGTTCGAGCAGCTTCAGATAGCTTTCGGCGGTGTGGCTGCGGTTCATCCGTTTCAGGATGTGATCACTGCCCGACTGCACTGGCAGGTGCAGGTAAGGCATCAACTCAGGCACCTCACCGTGCGCCGCAATCAGATCGTCGCCCATGTCGTTGGGGTGGCTGGTAGTGTAGCGGATACGCTCCAGCCCATCGACCTTGGCGAGTGCGCGGATCAGACCGGCCAGCGTCATGCCGCCGTGGTAAGCGTTTACGTTCTGGCCCAGCAGAGTGACTTCGCGCACGCCGCGCTCGACCAGATCGCGGGCTTCTTCCAGCACCTTCTCGGCGGGGCGAGAGACTTCGGCCCCCCGCGTATAGGGCACCACGCAGAAGGCGCAAAACTTGTCGCAGCCCTCTTGGACGGTGAGGAAGGCCGCGGGCGCGCGTTTCATCTTGGGGCGACCCTTGAGGTGGTCGAATTTGTCTTCTGCCGGGAAATCGGTGTCGAGCGCGCTCTGCCCGGTCTGCACTTTCGCCTCCATCTCTGGCAAACGGTGGTAGCTTTGCGGGCCGACCACCAGATCGACAGCCGGCTGGCGGCGCATGATCTCTTCGCCTTCGGCCTGTGCAACGCAGCCCGCCACGCCGATCTTCAGATCGGGGCGCGCGTCTTTCAACGGCTTCAGGCGGCCCAGTTCGGAATAGACCTTCTCTGCGGCCTTTTCGCGGATGTGGCAGGTGTTGAGCAGGATCATATCCGCATCATCGGCCCGGTCGGTCGTGACATAGCCCTGACCGCCAAGGCTTTCGGCCATGCGTTCGCTGTCATAGACGTTCATCTGGCAACCATAGGTCTTGATGAACAGCTTTTTCGGTTGTGTCATGGCGGGCATCCAAGGGTTTTGACGGATTTCGGGCAGATGGCGTCGTCTAACAGCGGTGGCCGCGTCTTGCAATGGACCCGGAATTGACCGACCTTGCGGCACGGAAATACCAGCGGGGGCCTATGCGGTATCGCGATCTAGATCATCTTATCAAAGAGGCCCGCCCGGCGCTGGAGGCAGGCCCCATCGCCATGATCTTGGTCGAGGATGAGGTCGAGGTCGACACCACCCTGCGCCACCACCAGCAAGCGGGCTTTGATAGTGTGGTGGCGCTGATGCCCCCCGCTTTTGACCTGCCCCGCGACTTACAGGACAGCGTGCTGCGGGTGGACTATGACACCACCGCCGAAGCCGCGCTGGAGGCGGCGGTGAACCGCATGATTGCCGCAGTGCCGGGGCAATGGCTTTATTACTGCTACAACGCCGAATATCTGTTCCACCCCTTCAGCGAGACGCGCAACGTCAAGGAATTGCTGGCCTTTCACGGAGAGGAGCGGCGCGATGCCATGCTGGCCTATGTGGTCGACCTCTATGCGCTGGACCTCCAAAGGCATCCCGATGCCGTCTCACTCGATCAGGCGCATCTGGACCGGTCGGGCTATTACGCGCTGGCGCGCAAGGATCCATCGCGGCAGGGGCATCCCAAGGAACGGCAGCTTGATTTCTTCGGCGGGCTGCGTTGGCGGTTTGAAGAGCACGTCCCCGTGCACAGCCGCAAGATCGACCGTATCCCGCTGTTTCGCGCCAAACCGGGGCTGCTGCTGCGCGGCGATCACACGTTCAACGACGAGGAATACAATACCTACGCCTGCGCGTGGCATCACAATGTCACCGCGGCGGTCTGCTCTTTCCGCACGGCGAAGGCACTGAAGAGCAATCCGGGCAGCCGCTATAGTATTCCGACATTCCAGTGGCAGAATTCCGAGCCGTTCGAGTGGCATTCCCGGCAGCTAATGGATTTAGGGCTGATGGAGCCGGGGCAGTGGTTTTGAGCGGGACCCGCCGGTTCTAAAGGCGCCGATTGGAGCCGCGAGCTATTCGAACTCTCCCGTCCGGTGGCACACCGGGCATCGCCCTCCCTCCCCCGGAGGGCGACACCCTCAGCATGATCCCTGCACCGACCCGCCGATGCCGCCCCCAAGATCAAAACCTCCTTGCACTCACCCGCCATGTACCTATGACGGAAGACAGCCTGAACGGGAGGGTCCGATGTCCGTCAACATGCTCGATACATTCATCAAGCCGATGCACCGCGAGGGCATCAAATTCGTGGCGATCTTCGCCGCCGTCACACTGGTGCTCTTCGCCATCGAAGAGGTGCTGGGCTGGATCGGCGTCGGTCTCACCATCTGGTGCTACTACTTTTTCCGCGACCCAGAGCGCGTCACGCCGGATAGGCCCGACCTGATCGTCAGCCCAGCCGACGGCATCGTCTCGCTCATCGAGCCTGCGGTGCCGCCCGCCGAACTGGGCATGCCGGATGTGCCGCTGACTCGCGTCAGCGTCTTCATGAGCGTGTTCAACTGCCACATCAACCGCGCCCCCGTTGCAGGCAAGGTGCAGGCCGTGGCCTACCGCCCGGGCAAGTTCTTCAACGCCTCGCTCGACAAGGCCAGCGCTGACAATGAGCGCAACAGCCTGTGCATCCGTATGGACGATGGGCGTGATCTGGCCGTGGTGCAGATTGCGGGTCTTGTGGCGCGGCGTATCGTTTGCTTTGTCAAATCCGGCGACGGGCTGGAAACCGGCGAACGCTTTGGCTTGATCCGCTTCGGCTCCCGGCTAGATGTCTATTTGCCCGAAGGCGTCGACCCGATGGTGCGCATTGGGCAGACCATGGTCGCCGGGGAAACCGTGCTGGCCGAGTTGAAACAACCGGTGATCGACACCGCCCCACTTTAGGAAAGCCTCCATGCGCCCCCCTTCTGAAAAGACCGGCGCAGACCTTGCGCTGATCCAACTCCTGCCCAATGCGCTGACGATCACCGCGATTTGCGCAGGGCTTTCGGCGATCCGATTTGGGGTGCAGGGCAACTATGTGCTGGCGGTGCAATTGATCCTGCTGGCCTGTGTGCTCGATGGGTTGGACGGACGGCTCGCGCGGCTTTTGCGTTCTTCCAGCCCGATGGGCGCGGAACTGGATTCACTGGCCGATTTTCTGAACTTCGGGGTGGCCCCGCCGCTGATCCTCTATTTCTGGGCGTTGCAAGACATGCGCAGCGCGGCGTGGATTTCCGTGCTGGTCTATGCGGTCTGCTGCGTGGTGCGACTGGCGCGGTTTAACGTGAACGACAAAGCCGAAGCCGAAAAGGCCAAGAACGGCGACGCGGTGGGCGAAAGCGGCTCGTTCTTTACCGGCATCCCCTCACCTGCCGGTGCCTTGTTGGTGCTGCTGCCGATGACCGCCTCTTTTGCCTTTCACAACCGGCCCATCGTACCGGATTGGATGATTGCCGCGCATATGGTGCTGATCGGCTTTCTGATGATCAGCCGCATTCCGACATGGTCATTCAAGACCACCAAAATCTCGCGGCGGCATGTGAAATACCTGCTGGTAGGCGTGGCAATTTTCGCCGCCGCCCTCGCGACCTACGCATGGACCACGCTCGTCGTGCTCTGTGTGGCCTATATCGGCATGGTGATCTGGGGCCTATTGCGGGCGAAGAAAACGAATAAAACCAAAAGGATTTAAGATGGATATCAAGGCGGTCGAGACTTCGTATGCCCGCTGGGCGCCGATCTATGACAAAACCTTTGGCGCGCTGACCAGCGGTGGTCGCCGCCATGTGGTCGCCCATATCAACAAGGGCGCGGGCTCGGTGCTGGAAGTCGGCGTTGGCACGGGCCTCTCCCTGCCCCACTACGCGCCGCATCTTTCGGTTACCGGTATTGATTTCAGCGATGAGATGCTCGCCAAAGCCCGTCAGCGGGTCACTCGCGAGGGGCTAAAGCACGTAGCCGACCTGCGCCAAATGGATGCCCGCGACCTCGATTTCCCCGACGCCAGCTTTGATACCATCGCCGCCATGCATGTCCTTTCGGTCGTGCCCGAGCCGGAACGTGTCATGGAAGAGATTGCCCGCGTGTTAAAGCCAGGCGGTCAGGTGGTGATCGCAAACCACTTCATGCGCACGACAGGCGTACTCGGTTTCCTAGAGAAGGTCTCCGCCCCTTTCGCCAATACGCTTGGCTGGCATTCGGATTTCGAGATGGAAACCGTGTTGCAACAAGATGCGCTGCAGGTCGAAGACGAACGTGCCTTGCCGCCCATGGGCATGATGACATTTCTGGTGCTGCGCAAACGCGGCTGATCTTTCACGCGGCGGGGCGTGCCCCGCCCGTTCAGGATTTCCGGCGCAGGCGGATCACCACATCGACCGAGGCAATTTCGGCCCCCTCTGGCGCATCGGGAAGCTGGGCGATCACCAATTGCTCTGACGGCGCGTCGGTCAGCTTGCTGTCGTCTTCCCAGAAAAAATGCGGGTGGTCGTGGGTGTTGGTGTCGAAATAGCTTTTGGAGCCATCAACGGTCACTTCCTGTAACAGCCCCGCATCACAAAAGGCGCGCAGCGTGTTGTAGACCGTGGCCAGCGACACAGCCTCGCCCTGCCCCTTTGCGGCCTCAAACAGGCTTTCAGCGGTAACGTGGCGATCTTGGCCATCGCCCACCAGAAGGCTCGCCAGCGTGACACGTTGGCGCGTAGGGCGCAGCCCGGCCTGAGCCAGCCAGCGCGTTCCGACCTCTTGTTCCTGTTCGGACATCAGTTCCCTGCCTTTCAGGGTCATATAAAGGAGGAAATCCCCGGTTTTCAATTGAAAACCTCAAGCCAATCGTCGCAGCCGCCCTTGCGCGGCCCTTGCAGCACGCGGTGACGCGGTGCTAAACGGGGCCGGTGTTATAACAGAGCAGCAGGAGAGCCGCAGGATGGCCGACTACCCCACGAGTTTCGACAAGGAAGATCTGCTGAAATGCGCCCGCGGTGAGCTTTTCGGCCCCGGCAACGCACAGCTTCCCGCCCCGCCGATGCTCATGATGGACCGGATCACCGATGTCTCGGCCGACGGTGGTGCCCATGGCAAGGGCCATATCACCGCCGAATTCGACATCACGCCCGACCTGTGGTTTTTCGAATGTCACTTCCCCGGCAACCCGATCATGCCCGGCTGTCTGGGCCTTGACGGTCTTTGGCAGTTGACCGGTTTCAACCTCGGCTGGCGTGGCTGGCAGGGCCGCGGCTATGCGCTTGGCGTGGGCGAAGTGAAGCTCACCGGCATGGTACGCCCCGACCGCAAGATGCTGACCTACAAGATTGATTTCACCAAGGCGATCCAGACCCGCCGCCTGACCATGGGCGTGGCCGATGGCATCGTCGAAGCCGATGGCGAGGTGATCTATCAGGTGAAAGACATGAAAGTCGCGCTGAGCGAAAGCTGAGCCAAAGCGACATTCCGACATGGAAAAGGGGGCCCGCGTGGCCCCCTTTTGCGTTTGCATCACCCATTCAGAGCGTCTGCATTTCTTGCACCTTGCCATCGTGGCGCCCGGTAACTGCCGCCTCGGCCAATACGGCGGCCACATCGGCGCGATGCGCTTCGCCTTTCTGGTCGACCCCTTCGCCGAGATTGATCGCATTGGTCTTAGGGTCATCGGTCAGCGCCACAGGCCGCAGGATCGAATGGGTCAGCCCAGAGGCTTGCAGGTGCGCGTCTGCTGCCTGCTTCGCCTTCAGGTAATGGGTCATCTCATTGTCCTCCGGCGGATTGTCGGCACCGACAGAGCTCAGCATGACGAAACGCTCAACATCGGCCTCGCGCGCCAGATCGACCAGATGTTGCGCGCCCTCGCGGTCGACCTTCTCGGTCATCTCTGGCCCTGTGCTACCGCCAGACCCGGCAGCAAAAACCACCGCATCGACGCCGTCACAGACACCCGCCTGCAGATTGGTCAAATCACCCTTCCGCTGCTCGGTGCCCTCCGGCAAAACCGACGTGTCTGAACCGTCGCGCACCAGCGCGATGGGCTCGGCTCCTCGGTCTTTCAATTCACTGACGAGCAAACGCCCGGTTTTGCCGGTCGCACCGGCGACAAGTACTTTCATAGTCATCTAGAACCTCTTGCAATCTATCGTTCAAATCGGCGAGCGGCATGCAGCACCGCCCGCCCATTGCCATTTAGGACGGCAGAAAAATCGCCTTGGCGTTGACAAATTCGCTCATGCCAAAGCCGCCATGTTCGCGGCCATAGCCAGAATTCTTGACCCCGCCGAAGGGCATATTCGGATCCGCCAAACCAAAACCGTTGATCCGGATCATCCCGGTGTCAAACTCGGCTCGGGCCAACTCCAGCGCGCGGTCCTCGTCTTTCGAGAAGATACCGCCGCCAAGACCATAGCGGCTGTCATTGGCAATGCGCATCGCATCTTCGTCATCCTTGGCGCGGATCACCGAGGCAACGGGACCAAAGATTTCATCGTCATAGGCAGGCGAGCCGGGCTTCACATTGCCCAACACGGTCGATGGATAGTAGGCACCGGTACGGTCAGGCACTTCGCCACCACAGAGCAGTTCGCAGCCCTTCTCGACGCTTTCTTTGACCTGATCGCGCACTGTTTCGAACTGCTCTTGGCTCGACAGCGGGCCAAGGCCGGTGCTCTTGTCCATCGGGTCGCCCATCTCGATTGATTTCATCTGCTCAACAAAGGCTTTCACGAAGGCATCGTAATTTTTATCGGTCACGATAAAGCGTTTCGCCGAGATGCAGGTCTGGCCATTGTTGTAAATCCGGCCAGCAGCAGAGAATTTCACCGCTGTTTCGATATCCGCGTCATCCAACACGATAAAGGCATCATTCGAGCCCAGCTCCAGCACCGATTTCTTAAGATGCTTTGCCGCCAGCGACCCAATGTGGCTGCCCGCCTTGTCAGAGCCTGTCATGGTCACGCCGCGCACCAGATCATGGGCGATCAGCTTGTCGCTGGTGTCATGGTCGATGATAACGACGTTAAACAGGTCTTTCGGCAGGCCCGCTTCTTCGCAAATTTCCTTAAGACGCAGCGCGCTGCCGGTACAAATCTGGGCATGTTTCAGGACATTGCCATTGCCTGCCATCAGGTTTGCCGCCAGAACGCGAACCGGCTGGTAAAAGGGGAAGTTCCAAGGCTGGACCGAATAGATCACGCCAATCGGCTGATAGGTCACCACGCCGTTTTTCTTGCCATCCATCAACTCGCGGGTCTCGTCCTTGAGCTTTTCCGGGCCCTCATCGGCGGTCCAGTCGAAGATCGCGGCGCAGAGGTCAACTTCGTCAAGGCTGTCTTGATAGAGCTTACCAACCTCGCGGGTCATCAACTCGGCCAGTTCCTCTTTATTATCGCGCAGCTTTTCGGCAATCTTTTTCAGATAGGGCGCGCGCTCATCATGGGAGAGCTTGCGCCAGTCCTTAAAGGCCTCATGCGTGGCTTCGACCGCGCGGATCGCCTCGGCTTCTGACATGACGTTGTAGGTGCTCAGTACCTCTTCGGTGGCGGGGTTTACCGTCTTGATCTCGGGCATTCTGTTCTCCTCTATGTCTCGCTGGGCAAACACCGCCCGTCCAGCGCGCGTTCCATCACAGAACCTTGACCGCGAACTTCTGCGCGGGTGGTTTCGGCAAACCGCTTGCGCCGTCCCGCCGTGCTGTCATACACCGGGGCTGATAAAACAAAGGAGTGCTGCCCATGCGCCGCGTCGTCGTCACAGGGTTGGGAATTGTCTCATCCATCGGAAACAACGCCGAAGAAGTGCTTGCCGCGCTGAAGGACGGCACCTCCGGGATCGAAGCAAGCCCGGAGATGGCCGAACACGGGTTCCGCAGCCGCGTCGCCGGCACGCTCAAGATCAATCTGGCCGATCACATCGACAAGCGCACCCTGCGCTTCATGGGGCCGGGCGCGGGTTATGCCTATGTCGCCATGTCCCAAGCGATTGCGGATGCGGGTCTGGACGAAAGCCTGATCAGCAACCCGCGCACCGGTCTGGTGGCAGGCTCCGGCGGGCCGTCGACCAGCGCCATGTTCACCGCGCATAACATCGTCAAAGACACTGGGGCGACCAAGCGCATCGGGCCTTTTGCCGTGCCGAAATGCATGTCTTCGACCGTCAGCGCGAACCTTTCGACCGCTTTCAAGATCAAGGGCATCAACTATTCAATTACCTCGGCCTGCTCCACGTCGCTGCATTGCATCGGCAACGCGGCCGAGCAGATCATGCTGGGCAAGCAAGACGTGATGTTTGCGGGCGGCGGCGAAGAGTTGGACTGGACGCTGTCGTGCCTCTTTGACGCGATGGGCGCGATGTCCTCCAAGTACAACGACGCGCCCGAAACAGCGAGCCGCGCTTTTGACGCGGACCGCGACGGTTTTGTGATCTCCGGCGGTGGCGGTATGCTCGTGCTTGAAGACCTCGACCACGCGCTGGCGCGCGGTGCGAAAATCTATGCCGAAGTGACCGGCTATGCCGCCACCAGCGACGGCCACGACATGGTGGCACCCTCCGGTGAAGGTGGCGAGCGCGCGATGCGTCTGGCGCTCGACACCCTGCCCGAAGGCCGCAAGGTCGGCTATATCAACGCGCACGGCACCTCGACCCCCGTCGGCGACGTGGGTGAGATCGAAGCGGTGCGCCGGGTCTTCGGCAAAGGCAGCACACCGCCGGTGAGTTCCACCAAGTCAATGACCGGTCACGCGCAGGGCGCGGCGGGCGCCTTGGAGGCGATCTTCTCGCTTCTGATGCTCGACAATGACTTCATTGCCCGCTCGATCAACGTGCAAAACCTCGATCCGGCGCTTGATCCGTCGGAAATCGCGCTGGCGCGGGTGGACAATGCGGGGCTCGATTCCGTGATGACCAACTCCTTCGGCTTTGGTGGCACCAATGGGTCGATGATCCTGTCGAAATACAAAGGCTGAGGGCGCGTTATGTCAGGATTGCTTGCAGGAAAACGCGGCCTCATCATGGGTGTGGCCAACGAACGCTCCATCGCTTGGGGCATCGCCAAGGCGATGGCCGAAGCCGGGGCCGAACTGGCCTTCACCTATCAGGGCGAAGCCTTTGGCAAACGCCTTGAGCCGCTGGCCCAGAGTGTCGGGTCGGACTTCATGGTCGATGTCGATGTGACCGATGACGCCTCGCTCGACCGTGCTTTTGATGAGCTGGGCGCGCGCTGGCCGACGATTGACTTCGTCGTGCATGCCATTGCTTTCTCAGATAAATCCGAGTTGACGGGCCGGTTCTTGAACACCAGCCGGGCGAACTTCAAGAACTCGATGGACATCTCGGCCTATTCCTTCATCGACGTCGCGCGCCGCGCGCATCCGCTGATGGTGGAGAACGGCGGCACGCTGTTGACGCTGACCTATATGGGGTCGAACCGGGTGACGCCGAATTACAATGTGATGGGTGTGGCCAAGGCGGCGTTGGAAAGTGCCACGCGCTATCTGGCGAATGATCTGGGGCCGGAAGGCATCCGCGTGAACGCGATTTCGCCGGGGCCGATGAAGACGCTGGCGGGGGCTGCGATTGGAGGCGCGCGCAAGACGTATAAGCACACCGATCAGAACGCGCCGTTGCGGTCCAATGCGACGCTGGAAGCTGTGGGTGGCACGGCGGTCTATCTGGCGTCTGATGCCGGGGCTTGCACAACGGGCGAGATCATCCGCGTCGATGGCGGGTTCCACGTGTTGGGGATGCCGCAGGCGGATCATCTTTAAACACGCACTGAGGGCCATCGCCTGCCCGCGGGTCGGCGATGCAACGGCTGGACCTTGCCACTTTATGGTTCAGCCGTGACGTGACTTCGCCAAGTCGCGCCTAGCCTCACCAAATCGCCTGCCCGCCGGGACGGGCAGGCGATGGCCCGGCGCCTGCGGCTTGATTCCGTGCTCAGGTGGTAGGTTCTACCGCAGCACATCCGTCTGCCAGAGCCAAATTTTCATCCCGCCATGCGCAATCGCTGGCCCCTGCGGTTTCCATGGCAACCCAGTCGCCCGCGCCAAGGGCGGCTCTGACGTTACCAGCCCCACACGCCAACCGCGGAACCGCGTCTTCAGCGTCTCGCCCAGCGTCCCATAGAGTGGATAAAGCAGCTTCTTATTCCCGATCCGTCCGCCATAAGGCGGGTTCACGATCACCAGTCCCGGCGGTCCCTCGGGCGGCTGCACCTCCCCTGCCCCGTGGCAGGCGAAATGACACCACGCACCAACACCCGCACGCTCGGCGTTGGCCGTGCTCATCCGGATTGCACCTGCGTCCCGATCCGAGCCGTAGAACCGCGCCGCAGGTTCGGCCACAGCCCCACCGCTAAGCATCTCTTCCCAAGCTCCAGCATCAAAACTCGCCAAGTCCTCAAAGGCAAAGCTCCGACTGCGCCCCGGCTTCACCCCCGCCGCGATCTCCGCCGCTTCGATCAGAAACGTCCCTGAGCCGCACATCGGGTCGAGCACCGGTTCGCCCGGCACATAGCCGCAAGACCGCAGCATCAGCGCCGCCATATTCTCGCGCATCGGCGCCTTGCCTACGGCCTCTTTATGCCCGCGTTTGTGCAGCGCCTCGCCAGAGGTATCGAGGCTGAATTGCACCGCGTTGTCATGGATGCGCACCTTGAGCACCAGTGCTGCCTCGGAATCCACCGTGATCCCATGGCTTTCGCGCAGCGCCGTCTCGACCCGCTGCTGCGCCGCCCCGGCATGGTAAATCTTCGACGCCTTGCACGTCACCTGCACCTTCACCGGCACATCGGCGCGCAGCACGTCACCAAAGGGAAACTTGCGGCAGCGTTTGTCCAACTGCGCCAGATGGAAGGCCATAAACCCGCCAATCCGCGCCAGCACCCGGCCCGCGCCGCGCAGCTCTAGGTTCGCGCGCCAAACCTCGGGCCAGCCGCCCTGCACAGTCACCCCGCCGGGCTGCGCCTGCGCTTCGGCAAAACCTTTTTCCTGCGCCTCGGCGCAGAGCAAATCCTCAAGCCCGGGCGGGCAGACAAGGAAAATCTCGAATGTATCTGGGGTATCCATGGCCCCTGCATAAGCGCCTGCGCGCTGCGGTGCGAGGGGAAAACGACGCGCGTCGCGCCTTGTAGGCCCACCGGAGAGACATCCCCCCGGCAGGCAGTGTCAGATCGCTTAGGCGATTTTGACCAGTTCGATGTCGAACTGCAGGTCTTTGCCCGCCAGCGGGTGGTTGGCGTCGAGGGTCACGGTGGTCTCGTCTACTTCCACCACGGTCACGGGCAGCGCCTGACCTTCGGGCGTCTGCATCTGCAACTGCGTGCCGGGATCAAGCGGGATGTCCGCCGGAATGCCTTCGCGCGGCACAGACTGGCGCATCTCAGGGTTCACCGGGCCGTAGGCTTCTTCGCTGGGCACCTGAACGACCTTCTTGTCGCCTTCGGCCATGCCGGGCAATGCGCTGTCGAGGCCGGGGATGATCTGACCCGAACCCACAACGAACTCCAACGGGTCACGACCCTCAGAGCTATCAAATGTGGTGCCGTCCTGCAGCGTGCCGGTATAGTGAATCTGTACTGTGTCGCCGGATTTGACCTCAGCCATTGTCGTCTCCAATTTGTCAGGGGAAAAAGGGAAGGAGGCCGCGTATCTGCGCGGGTGCTCCAAATTCCGCGACAGCATGAAGATTGTGATCCCGAGAGTAAACCCCCAGTCCCGGCCGATTGGGGAATTCGCCCCTTTCCGCCGCTGCGCCCGCGTGCCACTCTGCCGCGACACGGAAAGGGAGAGCCTGTCAGATGCCCATCACAACCTGCGTTTTCGACGCTTACGGAACCCTGTTCGACGTGGCCGCCGCCGCCCGCGAGGCCGCGCGGGAGCCCGCCTTTGCCGCCATCGCCGAGACTTGGCCGCAACTGGCAGAATACTGGCGCCTCAAGCAGTTGCAGTATTCATGGCTGCGCGCCGTGACCGGGGCGCATGACGATTTCTGGCAGGTCACCCAAGAGGGTCTGGACTGGTCGTTGGAGAAGATGGGCGTCGCTGACGACCCTGCCCTGCGCGAGCGCCTGTTGGCGCTTTATTGGGAGCTTCAGGCCTTTGCCGAAGTTCCCGCCATGCTGCGCGCGCTGAAAGACGGCGGCCTGAACACCGCAATCTTATCCAACGGCTCGCCCGCGATGCTGGACGGGGCGGTGCAATCTGCGGGAATCAGTGACCTTTTGGATGTGTCGCTCTCGGTTGAGAGCGTTGGCGTATTCAAACCGCACGCTTCGGTCTATGATCTTGTCGGGCAGCACTACGGCTGCGCCAAGGACGAGGTGCTGTTCGTCTCCTCCAACGGCTGGGATGCAGCAGCGGCGACGGGCTATGGTTTTACCACCGGATGGGTAAACCGGGGCGGCGATCCGGTGGACAGGCTGCCATGGAAACCTGCGCATCAGTTGCGAGAGCTCAGCGGCATCCCTGCATTGGCGGGGCTTTGATGGCGCGGTTCACCACCTCCGACGGGCTGTCGCTTCACTACACGGACGAAGGCTCCGGCCTGCCGATCCTCTGCCTTGCGGGCCTCACCCGCACCGGCGCGGATTTCGACTACCTCGCCCCACATTTGGCCGATCACCGCCTGATCCGCATGGATTACCGGGGCCGAGGGCGTTCGGATTTCGACAAGAATTGGAAGAATTACACACTTCCAGTTGAATGCCGCGACGTGCTGGAACTGCTGGCGCATCTGGAGTTGGAGCAGGTCGCCATCATCGGCACCTCGCGCGGCGGGCTCAATGCCATGGGGCTGGCGATGATCGCCCATGACCACCTTCTGGGCGTGGCGCTGAATGATGTCGGGCCCGAGCTTGACGCCAAGGGCGTCGAGTTCATCATGGGCTATCTGGGCCGCAACCCCGCCGCCAAGACCTATGAAGAGGCCGCCGCCGCCATGGCCCGGGCCTTTCCCGAATTTCGCGGCGTGCCGGAAGGCCGTTGGCTGGAAGAGGTGCAGCGCCATTACACAGCCACCGACGACGGGCTGAAAATCACCTATGACCCGCATCTGCGCGATGCCATCGCCACAGCAGGGCAGCCGACGCCCGACCTCTGGCCGTTTTTCGACGCGCTTCAGGGCATGCCGCTCGCGGCGATCCGGGGGGCCAATTCGACCTTACTAAGCCGCGAAACACTGATGCAAATGCAGGCGCGGCGGCCTGATATGATCACGGCCGAAGTGCCGGATCGCGGCCACGTGCCGTTTCTCGACGAACCCGAGGCGCTGGCCGCGCTGCACGAATGGATAGGACAACTGCAATGAACATCGACATGATCCGCGCCGCCGCCGCCCGGGCAGAGGGCCATGTGCGGCGCACGCCCCTGTTGAACTCGCCCTTTCTGGATGAGATCGCGGGCCGTCGCATTTGGGTCAAGCCAGAGTGCTTGCAACATACCGGCAGTTTCAAGTTTCGCGGTGCGTGGTCGGCGCTGTCATCGCTGGATCCTGACGCGCGGGCGAAGGGTGTCATCGCCTATTCCAGCGGCAACCACGCGCAGGGCGTGGCGCTGGCGTCGAAAATGCACGGTGCCCCCGCCGTGATCATCATGCCCAAAGACAGCCCGCGCTTGAAAATCGCCAACACGCGCGCCTATGGGGCCGAGGTCGTGCTCTATGACCGCGCGAATGAGAGCCGCGAAGAGATCGGCGCGCAACTGGCCGAAGAACGCGGCCTGACGCTGATCAAACCTTACGACAATACGCAGGTGATCGCGGGCCAAGGCACCACGGGGCTGGAGATTGCGCAGCAGGCAGCCGAGGCGGGGATCAACTCTGCCGAAGTCATCGTCTGCTGCGGCGGCGGTGGCCTGACCTCTGGCATCGCCTTGGCGTTGGAGGCCGAGGCCCCCAGCTTTCGCGTGCGCCCGGCAGAGCCGGAAGGCTTTGACGATGCGGCCCGGTCACTGGCCTCTGGCAAGATCGAGCAGAACCCAAGCGCCTTGGGATCAATCTGCGACGCCATCGTCACACCCGCGCCGGGCGAGCTGACCTTTCCGATCATGCAACGGCTTGTCGGGCCGGGGCTGGTGGTGAGCGACGACGAGGCGCTGCAGGCGATGGGCCATGCCTTCAACCGGCTGAAGGTCGTGGCCGAGCCGGGCGGTGCCGTGGCGCTGGCGGCGGCACTGTTCCGTGGGGCTGAGATTGAGGGCGACGATGTGATCGTCACTATTTCTGGCGGGAACGTGGATGCGGATATGTTCGCGCGGGCGCTGCAGACGTTGGGGTAAAGACAAGGGCAGCGCCGGCCTAGGGGGCATTTTTGATCTGTCCCGCCTTTGACCTGCGCCGCGCGCGCTATATGCTGGCCACCACCGCCGCTCACAGGAGACCACCCATGCAGATATTCGATACCGGTGACGTCCAACTTCACTACCGCGTCGATGGCCCCGAAGACGGCGCGCCTGTGGTCTTTGCCAATTCGCTCGGCACCGACATGCGCCTGTGGGATCCCATTCTGCCACTACTCGCCCCCGGTCTGCGCATCATCCGTTTTGATAAACGCGGCCATGGCCTCTCATCCTGCCCGCCCGCGCCCTATTCGATGGGGTCGCTCATTACCGATACCGAACGGCTGCTCGATCACCTGCAGGTGCGCAACTGCGTCTTTGTCGGGCTCTCGATCGGCGGCATGATCGCGCAGGGGCTGGCTGTCAAACGGCTCGACATGATCCGCGCGCTGGTGCTGAGCAACACCGCCACCAAGATCGGCAACCGCGACATCTGGGACACGCGCATCGCCGCCGTGGAACAGGGCGGCATCGAAAGCCTTGCCGATGCGGTGATGGAGCGCTGGTTCTCCGCACAATTCCGCGCCACGCCGGAAATGGCGCTCTGGCGCAACATGCTCACCCGCCAGCCGGACGCGGGCTATGCGGGCTGTTCGGCGGCGATCTCGCACAGCGATTTCATGACCCCCACCTCCGGCCTGCGCCTGCCCGCGCTCGGCATCGCAGGGTCGGAAGACGGCTCCACCCCGCCCGATCTGGTGCGCGAGTTGATGGACCTGATCCCGGCCTCGAAATTCAAACTGATCCGCCGCGCGGGGCACCTGCCCTGTGTGGAGCAGCCGCAGGAATACGCTGATACGCTAAACGATTTTCTTGCCAGTGTCGGGCATATCCCGAAGGCACAGGGCTGAGCGTGGCGGCAGGTGTCTCTGGCGGCAAGCGGGCCATGCGCCCGCAACGCCTGCCGCATTCGCGCCCTATCGCGACGTCCACCCTTGCCTTCGCCCCCTGCGCAGACCAGATCTGACCGAATGCCGCTGCCCCTGATCTTTATCCTTGTGACGGTGATGATCGATGCCATGGGCGTCGGTCTTATCCTGCCCGTGATGCCCGACCTGATCCGCGAGGTGCGCGGCGGGGGGCTGAGTGATGCGGCCCTTTGGGGCGGCGTGCTGGCCACGGGATTTGCCGCGATGCAATTCCTCTTCGGCCCGGTTTTGGGTGGCCTGTCCGACCGTTTTGGCCGCCGTCCGGTCTTGCTGCTGGCGCTGGTCGTGATGACGGTTGATTACGGCGTCATGGCCCTGGCGGGCAGTGTCTGGCTGCTGCTGATCGGGCGGCTGGTGGGCGGTGTGACGGCGGCAACCCATGCCACGGCCTCGGCCTATATGGCCGACATCTCTCCGGCGCAGGACCGCGCGGCGCGTTTCGGGCTCATCGGCGCGGCCTTTGGCGCGGGCTTTGTTCTGGGCCCGCTGATGGGCGGCATCTTGGGCGAATATGGCACCCGCGCGCCGTTTTGGGCGGCGGCGGTGCTGGCGGCGGGCAATGCGGCCCTCGGCTGGGCTGTGCTGCGCGAAACCCTGCCCCAGACGCAACGCCGCGCCTTTGACTGGCGGCGGGCCAATCCGCTAGGCGCGCTGCGTGCCCTTGGCCGCCTGCCCGAGGTTGGCAGGCTTCTGGCGGTCTATTTCATCTATCATGTGAGCTTTGCCGCCTATCCGGCGGTCTGGGCCTATTTCGGGGTCGAGCGGTTTGGCTGGTCGCCGACGATGATCGGCCTGTCACTAGGTCTTTTTGGCGTGCAGATGGCTCTTGTCCAAGGCATGCTGATCGGCCCCGTGATCCGCCGCTTGGGCGCGCGCGCCACGGTGATCTTGGGCCATGTCTTTGCCCTTGCCGCCTTTGCCGCGCTGACCGTACTGACCTCAGGCACTTGGGCGCTGATCATGACCCCGCTTGCCGCCCTTGCTGGGGTCATCCCCCCGGCGCTTCAAGGCATCATGTCCGCCCGCGTCAGCGCCGATGCACAAGGCGAGCTGCACGGCGCGCTCAGTTCCTCCACCGCGCTGACGATGATCCTTTCACCGCTGACGATGACCGCGGTCTTTGCGTATTTCACGGCGCCTGATACTGCGCTTTACCTGCCCGGCGCGCCCTTCCTGCTGGCGCTGTTTCTGACCCTCGGCGGGCTGGTGATCTTTGCCAGCCGCCCTCCCCTCACGTCACAAACCGGCACTTCGCCCCATTAGTCCATTCCCCGCCTTGCACCACCGGCCCTTCCGCGTCAGGCTGGCGAAAACCAAGTGAAAGGGACAGGCCATTGCAAACCATTAAAGCCGCCGTCTGCCATGCCTTTGACAAGCCATTGAGCGTCGAAGACATCCGCCTGCGCGCACCGCAATCGGGCGAGGTCGAAGTGACTTTGGATGCCGTGGCGATCTGCCATTCCGACATCCTGTTTGCCGAAGGCGGCTGGGGCGGCACCCTGCCCGCCGTCTATGGGCACGAGGCCGCAGGCCGGGTCAGCGCCGTGGGGCCGAATGTACAGGGGCTGGTCGAGGGCGACAGCGTGGTGGTCACCCTGATCCGCGCCTGCGGCAGCTGCCCCAACTGCGCCTCGGGTCAGCCGACGATCTGCGAAACACCGCAAGCGCCCGAAGGGCCGCTTCAGACCGCAGAGGGGGCGCCGCTTTTTCAAGCCATGAACACCGGCGGTTTCGCCGAAAAAGTGGTGGTCGATCGCTCGCAGGCCGTGAAAATCTCGCATGACATCCCCAAAGACGCCGCCTGTCTGATCGCCTGCGGCGTGATCACCGGCGTGGGTGCCGTGGTCAATGCAGCGGGCCTGCGCGCAGGCCAAGATGTGGTGGTGATCGGCGCAGGCGGGGTTGGCCTCAATGCCATCCAAGGGGCGCGCATCGCGGGCGCACGGCGGATCGTGGCGGTGGACATGACCGAAGAAAAACTCGCCATCGCCCGCGAATTTGGCGCGACCGACACCGTGCTCGCGACCGAGGCGAAACCGTGGCGCGCCGCCTTCAAGGCCATGGGGCGCGGCGCGGATGCCGTGATCGTCACCGTGGGGGCGATCCCCGCCTATCAAACCGCGCCGCGCTACCTTGCCGCCGGGGGCCGGGTGATCATGGTTGGCATGCCCCACAGCGGAGCCGAGGCCAGCTATGAGCCGGTGGTCCTTGCCGCCTTGGGGCAAGGCATGGTCGGCTCCAAAATGGGCGACGTGGTGATCCAGCGCGATATCCCGTGGATGGTTGACCTTTACCTTCAGGGCCGCTTGCAACTCGACAGCCTGATTTCCGGGCGCTGGCGGCTGGACCAGATCAACGAGGCGATTGCCGACACCAAGACCGGCGCTGCGAAACGCAACGTGATTGTCTTCGACCGCACCTAGGCTGGCGCAGAACCGGCTCAGGTTTCGGGTAGATCGCCGATCAGCAGGGCGCGGAAATCATTCACATTGGTCCCGGTGGGGCCGGTGTGAAACAGGGCGTCTACCGCCGCAAACGCACCGTAGGCATCGTTGTGTTGCAAGGCGCGGCGTGGGTCCACCCCTGCCGCGCGCATCGCGCCCGCCGTGCCCGGCGCGACGAATGCGCCCGCGTTATCCTCTGACCCGTCGATGCCGTCGGTGTCCGCCGCCAAGGCGGTGATGCCTTCTTGCCCGTCGAGCGCCAGTGCCAAGGACAGCGCGAATTCACTGTTGCGCCCGCCGCGCCCCTTGTGGCGCAGGGTGACCGTCGTCTCTCCGCCTGAGAGCAGCACCAGCGGCGCGGGATGCGGGAAACCGCTTTGTTGCGCCTGCCGGGCAAGTGCGGCATGCACCAGCGCCACCTCGCGCGCCTCGCCTTCGATCGCGTCCGACAGTATCCATGCGGTCACCCCCCGCGCCTGTGCCGCCTTGGCCGCCGCGGTGAGGGACAGACCCGCAGAGGCAATAACATGCGTGGCCGTTTTGCTGTGCGCGTCTTGCGCAGGCTGCTGCGCGGCCTTTTGCAGAAAAGCCATGCAACGGGGCGGCAGTTCCAGCCCCCGCGCGGCCACCTCCTCCAAAACCTCCGCCGCGGCCCGCCGCCCCGGCACCGTAGGGCCAGAGGCCACGGCCCCCGGATCATCCCCCGGCACATCCGAGACGACAAGGCTCACCACCTGCGCGGGATAGGCCAGTTCCGCCAGACGCCCGCCGTTCACCGTGCTGAACTGTTTGCGGATGTCATTCATCACCGAGATCGGCGCGCCTGAGGCCAGAAGCGCGGAATTTAACGCCTGCAAATCCTCCAGCGTTAGCCCCTCGGGTGGGGCGGGCAAAAGCGATGACCCGCCGCCGCAGATTAGCGCGATCACTTGATCCTCCGGCCCCAGCCCGCGCAGCGCATCCTGCAAGGCGCGGGCGGCCTCGATCCCGGCCTGATCGGGCACCGGATGGGCGGCCTCCAACACCTTGATGCGCTGGCAGGGCGCGCCATAGCCATAGCGGGTGACCACGACACCGTCATAGGGATGCGGCCAGAGCGCCTCGAACGCCTGCGCCAATTGCGCCGCCCCTTTGCCCGCGCCGATCACCACCGTTCGGCCCTTGGGGGGCGGCGGCAGCCTGTCTTTCAAGATCAGCCGCGGATCGGCGGCGGCGACGGCGGTGTCGAACAGGTTGGCCAAGAACTGGCGTTTCGGATCATTGAGGTTGGACATAGGGCACTCCGGCTGCTGTGGCGATCATGGCGGCCCGCTGCCTGCTGTCAATCCGGCAGGGGGCGATCGTGCTGCACAAACAGACAGTTGCGCGCACCCATGAGGCCAAAATCGGGGTCATTGCACAGGCCCAAGGGCAGCGCCGCGCGCCATTTGCTGTGCCGCCCGCCCGCGTTGAAGGCAGCGAGGAAGGCCTCATCCAACATCCAAGGGTTCTGCTGCGCCACGCCCCCTGTGATGAAAACCCCACCGCGTGCGCCCAAGACCAGCCCCAAGTCCCCCGCAACCCCGCCAAGATATCGCGCCATCAAGGCCACCGCCCGGCAGGCACTCGTGTCCTCCCCAGCCTTGGCCGCGGCAAAGATCGCCGCCGCCCCCTCCAGATGCGCCGCCTCTCCCCGGGCTGCTGCGATGGCGCGGTACCAATAGGGGATGCCGGTGCCCGACAGGATCGCCTCGGCCTCTACCGCCAGCGCGTCGCCCATCTGGACCTCGGGCCAAAGCGCGATCAGGGCTTCGAAATAGGCCACTTCTTCGGCGCTATGGGGGGTGAGCCGCAGATGCCCGCCTTCGCCCGGCACCGCTGTGGGCCGCGCCCCTTGCCAGACCAAAGACCCCACGCCCAAGCCCGTTCCCGGCCCGACAATCACCCGCGCGCCCGGTTGCGGCGCAGGGCCGCCCTGAAGAAAGCTCACCTTTGCCGCATCCAGCGTGGCCAAGGACCAGGCCGCCGCCTCGAAATCATTGAGCAGCAGTACCTTGCCGGGCGCCACATCGCAGGCCCGCGCCAGATCATCGCGCGAGATGCTGCGCGCGGCGTTGGTCATGCGCACCTGCCCGTCGACAACCACCCCGGCCACCGCCATCGCGACCCCCTCGGGCGCGCCGCGCATCTCGCTACAAAGCGCCGCACAGGCGTCTGGCAATGTGGTCAGCCCATCGGTGCGATGCGTGCAGCGCCGCACCACCGCGCCTGCCAGGTCCACCGCCGCAAGCCGCAGGTTGGTGCCGCCAATGTCCCCTACAAGATACCACATATGTCTGCCCCGTTACCCTTGTTTCCGGTGCAAGATGGCCCGCCCGCGCGACCAAGGCAAACAACAAAAAACCCGGAAGCAAAGGCTTCCGGGTCTTGGGGGTCAATGCTGTTGGCTGGGGGTCAATCGGGTGCGACAGGCACGGTCGCCGTATCATCGCCCTCAATCGCGGTGCCCTCGTCGACGATGACCTCGTCTTCGGTACCGGGGGCGGTGGCGACTTCCTCGCCCGTCCAGAAGACAATGATGCCGATGCCAAAGATCACGACAATCGCCATGCCGATCAACGGCCACTTGTGACGGCCTTCCTGCTTTTTCAGATTTGTGTCTGGTGGACTCATGATCCGCTCCCTTTCGCTGGCTTCGGGCTATGCCGCGCAACACCACGCCGCGCGCGGCCCTCGTTAGGAGGCAAACCCGGCAGGCTGCGGCAAAGTTCCCGGAAGCTGGAAGGTTTCACAAAAGCGCCGTCAACTCTGCCATGGCACGCCGGTAGCCCGCCACGATCCGGTCACGCTGCCGGTGCCGCCCGCCCGTCACCGCATGCCGGCCCGCTGACCACAGATCCGTCACAACATGATCCTTCGCGGCAAAGACCAGACCGTCGAGCAGTTGCGCGGGCCGCAGCGCACAAAGTGCCGGGTCTTGGCTGTCGATCGCCGTCAGGTCGGCCCATGCGCCCACTGCAATCTCGCCCCGGCCCCGGCCAAGCGCCTGCGCACCGCCGCGCGCGGCTCCGGTATAAAGCGTCTCCCCGACCGAGCCTTCGCCCGGCACCATCACGTTGCGCGCCAGATCGCGCAGGCGTTGGGAATACTCCAAAGTGCGCAACTCTTCGGTCAATGAGATCAGCACGTTGGAATCCGACCCGATGCCAAACCGCCCCCCGGCAGCAAGGTACCCCGGCCCGTTGAACGGCCCATCCCCCAAATTCGCCTCTGTCACCGGGCAGAGCCCCGCCACCGCGCCGGTCCGGGCCAAGGCCGCCGTCTCTGCTTCGGTCATATGGGTCGCATGGATCAGGCACCAGTTCTCGTTCACCTCAGCGTTCGCCAGCAACCAGTCTACCGGCCGCGCGCCGAGCCAGTCCGAGACGTCTGCGACTTCCTTGGGCTGTTCGGCGATGTGGATATGGGTCGACACCTCGGGATGCGCGGCCAGCACCTCGGCCAGTTCCGCCGGGGCGGTGGCGCGCAGCGAATGCGGCGCGATGCCGACGCGGCAGTCTGGGGCAAGATCAGCCACCGCCCGTTTCGCCCGCTCCACCAGCGCATTGAACTGTGCCACCCCATTGCCAAAACGCGCCTGACCCGGCTGCAAGGGCACCTGCCCCGCGCCACCGTAGGTATAGAGCACCGGCAGATGGGTTAGCCCGATCCCCGTCTCCGCCGCCGCCGCCGCGATCCGGGCCGAAAGCTCACCCAGATCATCATAGGGCGTGCCGTCGGGCTGGTGATGCAGGTAATGAAACTCGCCCACGCTGGCAAAACCCGCCTCTTGCATCTCAAGGAAAACAAAGGCGGCGATGGCCTCAATATGCGCGGGCGTGAGATGGGCGGTAAAGCGGTACATCAGGTCCCGCCACGTCCAGAAACTGTCTTTCCCCGCCATCCGCACCTCGGTCATCCCGGCCATGGCGCGTTGAAAGCTGTGGCTGTGCAGGTTGGCCAGCGCAGGCAGCAGGGTATCGACGCGGCTGTCGTCAGGATGGGGCGTTTGTCCGGTCTGCACCGCCGTGATGCGGCCCTCAGCAACCGTAATCCGAACGTCCCGCGCCCAGCCCTGCGGCAGTCTTGCGTGCTTTGCGAAAATCATTTGACGGCCTTTCGGTTTTTTATGTATAGACATATAGCATTTAAAACCGCGTTAGAAAAGAAAAACCTCAGGAGGGGGCGATAGAGATGACAGAGCATGACCGGGTCCTGATCGACCTCACCGCCGCGACCTTAGACGGCGCAGAACCCTATGGAATGATTGAGAATGCAGCGATTGCGATTGCCGGGAGCCAGATCGCATGGGTCGGCCCGCGCGTTGACCTGCCGCGCGCCTTTCTCGACCAGCCGACAGAATCACTCGGCCACCGCCTCGTCACCCCCGGTCTGATCGACTGCCACACCCATATCGTCCACGGCGGCGACCGCGCGCGCGAGTTTGAGATGCGCCTTGAAGGAGCCAGCTACGAAGAAGTCGCCCGCGCCGGGGGCGGCATCGTCTCAACCGTCACCGCCACCCGCGCCGCCAGTGATGCCGATCTGCTGGCGGATGCCCTGCGCCGCGTCGATGTGTTGATCGCCGAAGGCGTCACGGGGATCGAGATCAAATCCGGCTATGGTTTGGACATCGAGACCGAGCTGCGCATGCTCCGCACCGCCCGCGCCGTTGGCGGGCAGCGCCCGATCCGGGTGCGGACGACCTTCCTCGGCGCGCACGCCGTGCCAGCCGAATACGCAGGCCGCGCTGACGCCTATATCGACGAAGTCTGCATCCCCGCCCTACGCGCCGCCCATGCCGAGGGGCTGGTCGATGCGGTCGATGGATTCTGCGAGGGCATCGCCTTTCAGCCTGCCCAGATCGCGCGGGTCTTTGACGTAGCGCGGGAATTGGGGCTGCCGGTGAAACTCCATGCCGAGCAACTGTCGAACTTAGGCGGCGCGAAACTCGCGGCCTCCTATGGCGCGCTCTCGGCGGATCATATCGAATACCTCGACGCGGACGGCGTGAAAGCGATGGCCAAGGCGGGCACCGTCGCCGTCATCCTCCCCGGTGCGTTTTATACCCTACGCGAAACCCAAGCGCCCCCGATTGATCTGCTGCGCAAACACGGCGTGCCGATGGCGCTGGCGACGGATATCAACCCCGGGTCTTCGCCGCTCTACTCCCTCCTCTTGACGCTTAACATGGGCTGCACCCTGTTCCGCATGACGCCCGAAGAGGCGCTGCGCGGTGCCACGCAACATGCCGCCCGCGCGCTTGGGCTGGACGGCTGCGGCATGATCCGCCCCGGCCTGCGCGCCGACCTCGCCGTTTGGGATATCAAACACCCTGCCGAGCTTGCCTATCGCATCGGCTTCAACCCGCTTCACTCTCGCATTTTCGGAGGCCAACCGTGACCACCCTGACCCTCACCCCCGGCGCGGCCACCTTGGACGATCTGGCCCGCATCTACCGCGAAGAGGCCGCGGTAAAGCTTGACCCCGCCTACCGCCCGGCGATTGAGCTGGCCCATGCGCGCATCGCCAAAGCGGTTGCGGGCGCGGATGCCGTCTACGGCGTGAACACCGGTTTCGGCAAGCTCGCCTCGGTCAAGATCGCCTCAGATGACACGGCCACCCTGCAACGCAACCTGATCCTGTCACATTGCTGCGGCGTCGGCCCGGCGATCCCGCGCGGCCATGCGCGGCTCCTGATGGCGCTGAAACTGCTGAGCCTTGGGCGCGGAGCATCAGGCGTACGCCTTGAGGTCGTTGATCTGATCGAAGCCATGCTGGACCGTGGTGTGACCCCGGTGATCCCCGCGCAAGGCTCGGTCGGCGCGTCGGGCGATCTGGCCCCCTTGGCCCATATGGCCGCTGCGATGATGGGCCACGGCGAGGCAGAGTTTGAAGGCCGCATCATGCCCGGCGGCGAGGCGCTGACCGCCGCGGGTCTCACCCCGCTGGAGTTCGGCCCGAAAGAAGGGCTGGCGCTGATCAACGGCACGCAGTTTTCGACCGCCTTCGCGCTGGCGGGGCTGTTTGACGCATGGCGGGCGGCAAACTCGGCGTTGGTGATCTCGGCCCTGTCGACGGACGCGATCATGGGCTCCACCGCGCCCCTACAACCGGAGATCCATGCCCTACGCGGACATCGCGGCCAGATCGAAGCGGGCGAGACGATGCGTGCCCTGCTCAACGGCTCGGAAATCCGCGAGAGCCACGTGGTGAATGACGCCCGCGTGCAAGACCCCTATTGCATCCGCTGCCAGCCGCAGGTGACCGGGGCCGCGATGGACGTGCTGCGCATGGCCGCCCGCACGCTTGAGGTCGAAGCCAACGCCGCCACCGACAACCCGCTGGTGCTGGTCGGCGCGGACCTGATCGTTTCAGGCGGGAATTTCCATGCCGAACCGGTGGGTTTTGCCGCCGATATGATCGCACTGGCCGTGGCCGAAATCGGAGCCATCGCGCAGCGCCGCGTGGCGTTGATCGTGGACCCGGTGCTCAGCTTCAACCTGCCGCCCTTCCTCACGCCAAACCCCGGCCTCAACAGCGGCTATATGATCGCCGAAGTCACCACCGCCGCCCTTATGAGCGAGAACAAGCACCTCGCCAATCCGTGCGTCACCGACAGCACGCCGACCTCGGCCAACCAAGAGGATCATGTCAGCATGGCCGCCCATGGCGCGCGGCGGCTGGGGCAGATGATCGACAACCTGAACCGCATCTTGGGGGTCGAGTTGCTCTGCGCGGCACAAGGCATCGACTTTCGCGCGCCGTTGGCGACCAGCGAGACATTGCAGCGTGTGGTGAAACGGGTCCGCAAGGATGTCGCGACGCTGGATGAGGACCGTTACCTCGCCCCCGATCTGGAACGGGCCGCGCGGATGGTGGCCGAGGGCGAGATCACCCGCGCCGCTGCCCTCGACATGCCGGAGCTTTCCGCGTGACCCCCGTAGAGATCACCCGCGGCGACAGCCCCATCGTGCTTGGCCTGCCCCATACCGGCACCGATCTGCCCGACACAGTGCGCCGCGATCTGAACCCGCGAGGGCGCGAACTGGCGGATACCGATTGGCATATCCATCACCTTTACGAAGGGCTGTTGCCCGGCGCGACAACCGTGCGCGCGACCTTCCACCGCTATGTGATCGACGCCAACCGCGACCCTTCGGGCGCATCGCTCTATCCCGGTCAGAACACCACCGGGCTGGTGCCGCTGACGGATTTCGATGGCCAAGACATTTGGACCACCCCGCCCGACGAAGCCGAAGTTGAGGCCCGCCGCCAAGCATTCCACGCGCCCTATCACGCGGCGCTCGAGGCGGAACTGGCCCGCGTACGCGACCTGCACGGGGTCGCGATCCTCTATGACTGTCACTCCATCCGCTCGCTGATCCCCTTCCTCTTTGACGGCCCCTTGCCCGATTTCAACATCGGCACGAACCTCGGCACCACCTGCGCGCCTGAGATCGAAGCCGCCGTCGCGGACATCTGCGCCGCCGCCCCCGGCTATACCTCTGTCACCAACGGACGTTTTAAAGGCGGCTGGACAACCCGGCACTATGGTCGCCCCGCCGAAGGGCTTCACGCAATCCAGATGGAACTGGCGCAGAGCAGCTACCTCAGCGCCGAAGCCCCGCCCTGGCCCTGTGATCCCGAAAAGTCTGCGCGCCTGCGCGTGCACCTGACCGACATTCTGACAACTCTGGCCGCGATGGCCCCTACCCTGAAAGGCACATCATGAGCGATCCGCGCAAGAACACCCGTGACGTCTATCCCGCCACCGGCACCGAGCTTTCGGCGAAAAGCTGGCTCACCGAAGCGCCCCTGCGGATGCTGATGAACAACCTGCACCCAGACGTGGCCGAGAACCCGCATGAGCTGGTCGTCTACGGCGGCATCGGCCGTGCGGCGCGGACGTGGAAAGATTACGACCAGATCGTCGCCTCGCTCCGCGCGCTCGAAGACGACCAAACGCTGCTGGTGCAATCGGGCAAGCCTGTCGGCGTCTTTCAGACCCACAAAGACGCCCCGCGTGTGCTGATCGCGAACTCAAACCTCGTGCCGCATTGGGCGAATTGGGATCACTTCAACGAGCTCGATAAAAAGGGTCTCGCGATGTACGGCCAGATGACCGCGGGCTCGTGGATCTACATCGGCTCCCAAGGCATCGTGCAGGGCACCTATGAGACCTTCGTCGAGGCGGGCCGCCAGCATTATGGCGGCGATCTGACCGGCAAATGGATCCTCACCGGCGGGCTTGGCGGCATGGGCGGCGCGCAGCCTTTGGCGGCGGTGATGGCCGGGGCTTGCTGCCTCGCGGTCGAGTGCAATCCCGACAGCATCGATTTCCGTCTGCGCACAAAATACGTCGATGAAAAAGCCGAAACGCTCGACGAAGCGCTGGAGATGATCGAGCGTTGGACCGCTGCCGGAGAAGCGAAATCCGTGGCCCTCTTGGGCAATACCGCCGATGTCTTTCCCGAGCTGGTGAAACGCGGCATGCGCCCCGATATCGTCACCGATCAGACCAGCGCCCATGACCCGGTGAACGGTTATCTGCCGCAGGGCTGGACGATGGGCGAATGGCGCGAGAAACGCGAGAGCGATCCCAAAGCGGTCGAACGCGCCGCCCGCGCCTCAATGAAGGTACAAGTCAAAGCGATGGTCGATTTTCACGCGGCGGGCATCCCCACGGTCGACTATGGCAACAACATCCGCCAGATGGCGCTGGAGGGAGGGTTAGACAACGCCTTTGATTTCCCCGGTTTCGTCCCCGCCTATATCCGCCCGCTGTTCTGCCGTGGCATCGGCCCCTTCCGCTGGGCGGCGCTGTCAGGCGATCCGGAGGATATTTACAAGACCGATGCCAAGGTGAAAGAAATTCTCTCCGAAGACACGCACCTGCACAATTGGCTCGATATGGCCCGCGAGCGTATTTCCTTCCAAGGTCTGCCCGCACGGATCTGCTGGGTGGGTCTGGGTGTGCGCCACAGGCTCGGTCTCGCCTTCAACGAAATGGTCCGCACTGGCGAGCTAAGCGCGCCCATTGTGATCGGCCGCGACCACCTCGACAGCGGTTCCGTCGCCTCGCCCAACCGCGAGACGGAGGCGATGAAAGACGGCTCAGACGCCGTGTCGGATTGGCCGCTGCTGAACGCGCTTTTGAACACTGCCTCGGGCGCCACATGGGTCTCGCTGCACCACGGCGGCGGGGTCGGCATGGGCTTTTCGCAGCACTCCGGCATGGTGATATGCTGTGACGGGTCCGAAGACGCTGACCGTCGCATCGAACGGGTTCTGTGGAACGATCCGGCGACGGGTGTGATGCGCCATGCGGATGCGGGCTATGACGAAGCGCTTGATTGCGCCCGCGAACACGGGCTGAACCTGCCGGGCATCCTTTGAACCTCACGCGCCGCCGCCTTAGCGTGGCGGTGCATCAATAGCGGGTCGTCAGCCGGTGACCGGGGCGATGCGACAGGCGCACATAGGTCACCGCCTGCCCCTCCCACCACGTCGAACGCTCGACCGTGAAAACCGGATCGCCCAGGGCGCAGCCGAGATACTCGCTCAGCCGCTGATCTGCCAAACCGGCGGAGAGGCTGATTTCCACATCCGAAAAGGGTATCGCCGAGATCAGCCATTCGTTCGGCCCCACCGCTGCGAAATCCTCCTCCCGCGCCTGCGGCAGGGTCGCAAGGTTGATCCAGCGGTCTTCATATTGATAGGGATCGCCATCGGCGTAATGCATACAGACCAGATGCAGCGCCTCGCTGCCTGCGGTCAGTTTCAGCCGCGCGCGGAGCCAGTCCGGCGCAGGCTCAACCGCGTTGCTGACCAGCGAATAGCGATAATCAGCGCCCTTCTCTTCGATCTCGGCCCGGACCAGCGGAATGTCGAAGCGCGCCTGCCGTACCGGGGCCATCCGCACCCGCGTCCCGGCTTTGCGGCGGCGCTCGATAAACCCTTCGTCGGCCAATTCGCGCATGGCACGGTTGACCGTCGCGCGGGCGCAGCCATAGGTCTCGGCCAGATCGACCTCATTGGGCACAAGACTACCCAGAGGCCATTCCCCCTTGGTGATCTTTGACAGGATGTCGGTTTTCACATCCCGGTAGGTGACTTTCATAAGAACGGCCCTGCTGGGTTCATGACTGTTTTATCAAGCATTACACTAGATCAATCGTCAGCCCAAGCGCCCCCGCGCGCCCCGCACGGAGAGAAACCGCCTGAGCGCGGGCGCGGGACTTGCCTCGCCCCGCGTTTGCTGGAAAATTACGCGCCACCTGCCCCCTCACCCAGAAAGGCCGCCCATGCGCGTTCAGCCCCCGAAAATCCGCACCGCCGCTTTGATGCTGGGCCTTGGCCTGCTCGCCGCTTGTGGCGGTAAGCAGACCGAAGTGGTCGCGGTCCCGGTGGATGAGGTGGAGTGTATGGCGCGGGCAATGTATTTCGAATCCAACCGCTCCAGCCGCGACGGGATGGTCGCCGTGGGCACGGTCGTGCTGAACCGAGTCCATTCCGAAGCCTTCCCCGATACGGTCTGCGGGGTGGTCGGCCAGCGCAATCAGTTCGCACCGGGTGTGATGACGAAACCGATGAGCGACCGCGGGGCCCCATTGGCCCGCGCCACGGCGCTGGCGGTGCTTCAAGGTGAGCGGCACCCCAAGGTCACCCGCGCGAAATTCTTCCACGCCGCGTGGTACAATGCCAATTACAACAACATGCATTACGTGGTGACCGCAGGCGGCAATGCCTTTTACGAAAAGCGCCGTCCAGCCCTTGTGACCACGCCCAGCCCGCTGCCGCCGCTCGAAGGGATCACCCCCCTCTGAGCCTCACAGAACCCCACGCGCGAGCAGGATCAGCACCAAATAGCGCCCGCCTTTGGCAAGAGTGACAATCAGCAAGAAGCGCCAAAGCGGCTCGCGCATCATGCCCGCGGCCAAGGTCAGCGGATCGCCGATGATCGGCACCCAACTGGCCAGCAGGCTCCAATAGCCCCAGCGTTGATACCAGCCAGAGGCCCGCGCCATCTGCCGCGCCGAGAAGGGAAACCAGCGGTGATCGGCAAAATGGTTGAGGTAGCGCCCCAGCAGCCAGTTCAGCAGCGAGCCCAGCACATTCCCCAGCGTCGCCACCAGCCACAACAGCGCCGTGGCATGGGCACCCGACCACATCAGCCCCAAAAGCACCGCTTCGGATTGCGCGGGGATCAGCGTCGCCGCCAGCAGGGCCGCGAAGAACAGGCTCAGCAGGGCCAGCATGTCAGCGGCGAAGGACGGAAAAGGCGAAAAGGCCGGGCATGTCGCGTCAGTAAAGACGCCGTGGCGTCAGGGCAAGCCGCAGCCGCGCCTTAGGCGTTCCGCGCCGCACTTGAGCAGCCGCGCGGCCTATTTCGTCAGGATCAATTTCCCTGCCCGCGTGATGCGCAGCGTATAGGTCTGGCCATCCAGCACGATATTGGCCGTCGAGCCATTGGGCACCAAGGCACGCGCATCATGCACGGCGTCTTCGACCGGCTGGCCTGCGGGCGAGGGATCGGGCAGCTTTTGCATCAGGCTCATCCTGCGTCCCCCATCTGGCGGGCGCGTTGCAGATCGATGAGGTGCTCAAGGCCAAAGCCGTCGCAGGGCGCGGTATCGTTGCTGCCAAGCGCGATATCGCGCCAGCTGTTGTTGGAGTGAGTCTGTAGCCGGGCATGGGCCATTGGCTCGGGCGTGGTCACGGGTGTCCTCACGGGGGCGGGCTCCTTTCCATTGACATCCGGGCTTCCGACGCGCGGTGGCTTGGACAGTTTCGGCGTAAAGTCATTCATACCCCGGTTAAAATACCGGGCTCTTATAACGGCTACTTAATCCGATTATTTTAGTCAAGTATAGAAAGGCCCAGCCTGCCCCGCGTCAGACCGCTTCGATTTGCTGAATGGTCTGAAAGCCCTCGAACCGTGGCGCGCCTTCGTGCAGCTTGCGGGTTTGCCCCGCCCGCGCATGCGCTGCGCGGAAGGCGTCACTGGTGGTCCATGCCCGAAAATGCGCTTCGCTTTCCCAAATGGTGTGCGAGGCATAGAGGATCGTCCCTTCCTCTTCCGACCCCTTGAGCATGTGGAAGGACACAAACCCCTCCGTCTCTTTCAGATGGCTTTCGCGGTTCAGCCAAAGCTCTTCGAATGCGGCGGCATTCTCGGGCAGTACGGTGAAACGGTTCATGGCAAGGTACATGGGCGGGTCCTTTAATTCTTGGTCAGGGCGTTACAGGGGTCTTCGCGCTTGGTGGGCGGGATCAGGCGGGTCTCGTCAAATGGCATCTCTGTCTGTTTTTCGACAAAGCCGATGGCATGGGTCGTGACCTCGGGGGCCGCTTGCGCGATCAGCGCGGGAATGCCCCAATCGGTGCGGGCATGGCCGTTGCCGATGATCACGGCCACGGGCGGGCCATAGGTCTCAAGCGCCTTGAGCGCCGCGCGCGCGAATGTGGCGTCGCGGTAGCGTTGCACGGCGACCATGCCCCCCATCATGTCGCGCGGCATGGCCCGGCAATGAGCGGCGAACTGCACCTCGATGCGGGCCGCCTGCTGATCGTCCGGCAGTGGTTGATCAAGGCCAAAGCGCGCCGCCTCCGGCCCGAAAAGCGCAGCTGCACCCTCAAGATACACACTGCGCACCGCCTCGCGGGGGGCGGCGGCACCGATGATCCGGGCTTCGCCCAAAGCATCGAAGATCGGCGCGTAGATGTCGAAATCCTGCCAACCGCTTGCCGCCCAAGCCTGCGCGATCTGGCTGCGATCGGCATCGGCTTTCGCCCCCTGCGCGGCAGTTAGCATCTCGAACACCACAGTAGTGGGGCGCAGCGTCTCCAGCGCGGCGGCCTGTTCGAGATGGGCATGGGGGTTGTCATGTACCTCCCCCAAGATCACGATCTCGGCGAGGGGATCGGCGCCCGCGGGCAGCGCGAGCCAGAGCAGTAAGACGGCGCTGCGGGTCTTACCGCTCACGATTTGCGCTCATCCGTGTCGGTTTTCACTTCGGGATCGTTATAGTCGTTGGGGTCAAAATCGTCGGGGTCGAAGGGGTCTTCGTCTTCGGCGATGCCGCTGACATGGGTGGTGCCGCTTTCCTCATCGAAAACCAGCCCATAGTTCGCCTTGCCCTCGCTTTTGTAGCGCCGGAATTCGTGGATGCCTGCGTAGACAAAAACCAATGTGATCGGCAACAGAATCAAAAATGCGATAATCTGGGCGTCCATAACGCGCTCCTTTAGATGCTTGTCGGGGGCCTGTATCACCGAAGGGGGCGCGGCTAAGTGGCACTGCGCGACCGGTGATCCGGCCAAAGATAGTACGGTCCGCCGCGCGGGGCTGCGCGGTCTGACCCAATGCGGCCCTATCCGAACCGCCCTGTAAGAGAAAGCATTAATCCGGGGGCTTTGTTCCGCAAGCTCTATTCGGCTGGCCCTTGTTTTATTGAGGTTGGCTGGCCCTCGCGCCGCACATTCCCCAGCCTGCGCACTGCCCCGCGCGGGGGCAGCCGCGCCGTCCAACCGCCTATAAAACAAGCACAAACGCCTGCCCCCAGACAGCCGTTCCCGAAAAAACCGCGCGTTACAAAAGCTTCGTCAAACTTAAACATTCGTGACATTCACCGCTGCGATAGCTCGCCCCGCAAACCCCGGGGGACTTATGCTCGTCATTTCTGAACTGACTAAAACATTCGGCGCGAACACAGCGGTAGCCCGCGCCAACCTGCAGGTCGACAAGCCGCAGATGATCGGGATCATCGGCCGCTCCGGCGCGGGGAAGTCCACGCTGCTGCGGATGTTAAACCGGCTGACCGATTCCTCTTCGGGGCAGATCCTGTTCCAAGGGCGCGATGTGACCGCCCTGCGCGGCGCCGCCCGGCGCGGCTGGCAGGCGGAATGCGCAATGATCTTTCAGCAGTTCAACCTCGTCCCACGGATGGATGTGGTGTCGAACGTGCTGCACGGCACGCTCAACCGCCGCTCGACGCTCAGCAGCATCTTCAACCTCTACCCCGATGCTGACATCACCCGCGCGATTGAGATCCTCGACCGACTGGGCATTGCGCAGCACGCGCCGAAACGGGCCGAGGCGCTTTCCGGCGGGCAACAACAGCGCGTCGCCATCGCCCGCGCCCTGATGCAAGACCCGCAGATCATTCTGGCTGATGAACCCATCGCCAGCCTCGACCCGATGAATGCGCAGGTGGTGATGCAATCGCTGCGCCGCATCCACGAGGAAGATGGCCGCATGGTCATCGCCAACCTTCACACGCTGGATACCGCGCGCCGTTATTGCGACCGCGTGGTGGGGATGCGCGACGGCAAGATCGTCTTTGACGGCACGCCCGAGCAGCTGACCACCAGTATGGCCCGCGAAATCTACGGTGCAGACAGCAGCTTCTCCGAAGCCGCCACCTCAACCGAGATCGAAACGCTGGACAAGGTGCCAGCCTGACACGACCCGCCCCAAGGGGCATATTTTCAAACTGGAGACGACAAAATGAAGAAGCTCATCGCCGCCGCATTGGCAACCACGGCCCTGACCGGCGCTGCACTGGCCCAAAACGCAGATGTCACCGAATTTCGCATTGGCATCCTCGGCGGGGAAAACGCGCAGGACCGGATGAACTCCTACGAATGTCTGCGCGGCTACACCGAAGAGCGCCTTGGCGTTCCGGCCAAACTCTTTGCCCCGGCTGACTATAACGGCGTGATCCAGGGTCTGCTGGGTGGCACTCTCGACATGGCATGGCTCGGTGCCTCGGCCTATGCCGCCGTTTACCTGCAAGACCCCGAAGCGGTTGAGCCGGTGCTGGTCAAGATCAACCTTGACGGCTCCTACGGCTACCACTCCATCGGCTTCGCGCGCAAAGATGCGGGCATCAACACGCTGGAAGACATGCAAGGCAAGGTCTTTGGCTTTGGCGATCCGAACTCCACCTCCGGCTACCTGATCCCCTCCATCGAAATCCCGCAGACGACCGGTGCCACCATGGAATCCGGCGACTACTTCGGCGAAGTGAAATTCACCGGCGGGCATGAGCAGACCATCGTCGCGGTCAACAACGGTGATGTGGCGGGCGGCGTGACATGGGCCGACGGTCAGGGCAATTGGGAAGACGGCTACAACTCCGGCGCGCTGCGCAAAGCCGTGGACGCGGGCCTTGTCGACATGAACGATCTGGTCGAAATCTGGCGCTCCAAGCCGATCCCCGAAGGCCCGGTCGTGCTGCGCAAAGACCTGCCCGAAGAGGTCAAAACAACCATGACCCAACTGGTGGATGAGCTGCACGAGATGGACGCCGATTGCGCTTACGGCGTGGCTGCGGGCGAGAGCCTTGGCTTCGATCCGATTGCCCATGACGCCTATGTCTCGATCGTCGAAGCGCGCAAGGCGAAATCCAACTGATCCTAAGGGGCAAAAGACATCTGGCAGGTCCCGGCAACGATTGTCGGGGCCTGTCGTCATAGGGGGACGACAGATGCACCAGACCACTACCGCGCCTGATATCACGGCGGATTACCTTGCCCATACCCGACAAAAGCGGGTGATGAATATGATCTTGCTGGTCGTTTTCATCGCCCTGCTGATCGGCGGTTTCGGCACCGCCAATGCCCGCAACGCTGGCGGGTTCTGGAACGGGCTGCCCAATGTCTTTGATTTCCCCGCCGATGTGCTGAGCGAGGCATGGGAGCGCATTCATCTGCTGCCCGGCTATTTCGTGAAATACCTCCCCTCTCTGATTGAGACCGTGAACATCGCCGGGGCTGCCACGCTGATCGGTGCGCTTTTCGCGTTCTTCGCCGCCCTGCTGGCCACACGTGGCCTTGCCCCCGCGCCATGGCTCGTCGCCCCCCTGCGCCGCCTGCTAGACGTGCTGCGCGCCGTGCCTGAAATTGTCATCGCCCTCGTGTTGATCTTTCTGCTCGGCGGTGGCCCGGTGCCCGCGATGATCGCTATCGCGCTGCATACCGTGGGCGCGCTCGGCAAACTTTTCTCTGAGGTGAACGAGAACGCCTCTCTCAAACCCGTCGACGGCCTCGCCTCTGTCGGCGCAAGCTGGCTGCAACGGATGGTCTTGGGCGTCGTGCCGCAGGTCGCGCCCAACTACCTCTCCTACGCGCTCCTGCGGTTCGAGATCAACATCCGCGCCTCGGCCATCCTTGGTTTCGTCGGCGCTGGCGGCATCGGCTATGACCTGCGCAACACGATGTCTTGGGGCCAAGGCAAATTCGACGAAGCAGCGGCGATCTTTCTGCTGCTCTTCGGCACCATCATCATCGTTGACCAAGTCTCAAGCCATTTCCGCAACCGGCTGACCCATGGCCGCGCCTATAAGGACAAGGGAGCCATCCTGTGACCGACCTTACCGCTTCCACCCTCCCCGCTCAGCAGGTCGCCAGCCGCAGCTTTCGCCGCAAGCGCATGGCGAGCCTTGCCGCTCCGGTGCTGATCCTTGCCTACCTCACCTACGTCTTCTTTGCCTTCGACGTGGCCGGACTGGGCGATCGCATCAACGTGTCGAACATGAAGACGCTGGTCGCCGACAGTTACAGCTACAAAACCCATGTCGCCCGCGACAACCGCAACGGCGAGATGGAGATCGCCATCGAAGGCGAGCGCAAGGGCCGCTATGCGCCGGGCACCGCCCCCGATTGGGTCACCTTGGGCGAGACGACGCTTGTCGAGCTTGGCAACGGCCATACCGTCGAACTGGGGCCGGAGGTGCGCTATGACGTGCCGGGCTACGGGCTGATCACCGCCACGCCGGGGCGCAGCGGCGTCAATGCCACCCTGCCCGACGGCCCCCTGCCCGAGTGGATCAACGCCTCGAAAAACCGCCTTGCCGTGACCACGGACGCGGGCCGCCTGACGATCACCCGCAACCGCGCCGAGGTCTTCCGCTATTTCAATGGATGGGAGCTGTTCTTCTTCACGCTCGACAGCCCCTATCACGGCATGTCCCCGCTAGAGCTGCTGCGCAGCGGTGAATACGGCGCGATCTGGCAGGATTTTTGGACCAACAAAATGTGGCGTCATGGCGATGTGGCATGGGCGCTGGTCGAGACGGTCCTGATGGCCTTTCTCGGCACCTTTGGCGCGGCGATGATCGCCCTGCCGTTGGGCTTTCTGGCCGCCAAGAACTTCTCGCCCCTGGGCGGTCTGCGCTTCGCGGCACGGCGGCTCTTCGACTTCCTGCGCGGGGTCGACGGGCTGATCTGGACCATCGTTCTCTCCCGTGCCTTTGGCCCCGGCCCGCTGACCGGATCGCTGGCGATCCTGCTGACCGACACCGGCACCTTCGGCAAAATCTTTTCTGAGGCCCTGGAGAATGTGGACGACAAGCAGATCGAAGGTATCGCCTCCACCGGGGCAGCACCTGTGCAACGCTACCGCTTTGGCGTCATCCCGCAGATCACCCCGGTGCTGCTGAGCCAAGTGCTCTACTATCTGGAATCCAACACCCGTTCAGCCACCATCATCGGCGCGATCACCGGCGGCGGCATTGGCCTGCTGCTAACCCAAGCGATCATCACCCAGAAAGATTGGGAGGAAGTGAGCTATTACATCGTGCTCATCATCCTGATGGTTATCGCGATGGACAGCTTCTCGGGCTGGCTGCGCCGCAAGCTGATCGCGGGCAATGAGGCGGGCCACTAAGGCCGCGCATCAATCGCCGGGGTTCAGCGTCAGCGTCACGCGGTCCCCGGCGAACCACGTCACCCCATATTCCACCGGCACACCCTCCGGGTCCACGTTGATCCCGGCAGACCGCAAGATCGGCGCGCCTTCGGTCAGCCGCAAATGCAGCGCCTGCGTGGCATTGGCCAGTTTCGCCGTCAGCCGGGTCGAGGCGCGGGTGTAATCCGCCACCCCGCCCTGCGCCAAGGCCGTGGTGACCGAGCGGCTGGTCTCAAGCGCTTTTAACAGATCAGGGAACCGCGCGGCAGGAAACAGGCTGCGGAAAATCGCGATGGGCTGGTCATCGGCCAGCGACAGCCCCTCATAGACATGCACGAGCGCCTCACCCTCCAGCCCAAGCTGCTCGGCCTCATGAGCTGAGGCTGCGCGCGTCTCCAACGTCAAAATCTCCTTCGCTGGCACCCGCCCCGCCGCCGCGAGGTTCTGGTGGAACCGCACCCTCTTGCCGATGGGGTAATCCGTGGGCCGCTGCGCCACGAAGACCCCCGCTCCGCGACGGCTATAGGTCAGCCCGCTCTCGTTCATGTCGCTGATCGCCCGGCGCACCGTGTGACGGTTGACCCCAAACCGCGCCGCCAATTGCGCCTCGGTCGGGAGCCGATCGCCGGGGGCGTATTTCCCCGTGGCGATGTCATGGGTCAGCGTGGCGGTGATGGTTTTCCAGATCGCAGTTCGGGCCATGTCGCAGAAGTTTCACATATCCAAGCTTGCGCCAGCGGGAGGCCAGCGGCTAATACTTGTCTAGTTGTATAGTAAATTAGACAAATGCACAAGGTGTCTAGATGACGGTTGAAATCAAAGAAAAGACCCGCGATCGGCAGGCTTGGATGGGCCTGCTCGCGCGGGCCGAGGCCGCTGATCTGGCCCGGCTCTGGGCGCGCTACGGCGCGGTTCCAGCCCATGACCTGCTCCGCGCGCCCGAGATCGGTGGCGTCATGCTGCGGGGCCGGATGGGCGCTCTGGGCGATGCCTTTAACATGGGCGAAATGTCGGTCACGCGCTGTTCGGTGCGGCTTGCGGATGGGCCTGACGGCCACGCCTATGTCCAAGGCCGCAGCCGCGACAAGGCGCTGCAAGCCGCCCTCGTTGATGCCCTGATGCAAAGTGATGCCGCCGATGAGGTCCGCAGCAAACTGCTCGACCCACTGGCCGAGGTCGAGAGCCAACGCCGCGCCAGCCGCGCTGCCAAGGCCGCCGCCACAAAGGTCGATTTTTTCACCATGGTCAGAGGAGAAGACTGATGCAGACCCTATCGCTGACTGGCGGGTTTCGCGACGCGCCCAAAGACGCCGCTTTCGCCTTTCGCGCGGTGATGAACGCCATGGCCAAACCGGGTGAGATCAACAGCGTGACCGGCGCCGAACCGCCTGCGGGCCTCTCCATCGCCGCCGGGGTCGTGCTGCTGACGCTCTGCGACCCCGAAACGCCGCTCTACCTCGCGCCCGGCTTTGACCGGCCCGAAGTGCGCGACTGGATCACCTTCCACACCGGCGCGCCCTTCGTCCCGGCCAATGCGGCGCACTTCGCCTTAGGCGCTTGGGACGACCTGCCGCGCGGCGACTTCCCCCTCGGGACCGCCGCCTACCCCGACCGTTCCGCAACGCTGATCGTCGAGGTGGATGATCTACAGGCCAACGGCGCAACCCTCACCGGCCCCGGCATCAAGGACAGTGCTGCGCTGTCGCTGCCCGACCGCGCCGCCTTCCAGCAAAACGCGGCGCTCTTCCCGCGCGGATTGGATTTCATTTTCACCTGCGGCGACCGTTTGGCGGCGCTGCCCCGAAGCACAAAGGTGTCCTGATGTATGTAGCGGTAAAAGGCGGCGAGCGGGCGATTGACAACGCTCACGCATGGCTTGCCAAAGAACGGCGCGGCGACGCAAGCGTGCCGGAACTGAGCGTTGCGCAAATTCGCGAACAGATGACGCTGGCGGTGAACCGGGTGATGGCCGAAGGCTCGCTCTATGACCCTGACCTCGCCGCGCTGGCGATCAAACAGGCGCGGGGCGATCTGATCGAAGCGGTATTTTTGATCCGCGCCTATCGCACCACCCTGCCGCGTTTCGGGGCCTCGCGCCCGATGGACACCGGCACCATGGCCTGCGACCGCCGCGTCTCGGCCACCTTCAAGGATGCGCCGGGCGGGCAGGTCTTGGGGCCGACCTTCGACTACACGCACCGCCTGCTGGATTTCAAACTGGCCGCCGATGGTGAGGTGTCGCCCGCGCCTGAAGTGGCCGATGCCGAGCCTTCTAAAGACACGCCGCACATCATGGAATTCCTCGACCGCGAAGGGCTGATGCAGCGCGACACGGACAGTCAGACCCCGCCGCGCGACCTGACCCGCGAACCGCTGGAACTCCCCGCCACCCGCGACCTGCGCCTGCAAGCGCTGACCCGCGGCGACGAGGGCTTTGTCCTCGGCATGGCCTATTCCACGCAGCGCGGCTATGCGCGCAACCACGCCTTCGTCGCGGAACTGCGCATTGGCAAAGTGGCGGTCGAGATGGACATCCCCGAACTGGGTTTCGCCATCGAGATCGGCGAGGTCGAGCTGACCGAATGCGAGACGGTGAACCAATTTGCAGGCTCCAAGACCGAGCCGCCTCAGTTCACCCGTGGCTATGGGCTGGTCTTCGGCATGTCCGAGCGCAAGGCGATCTCCATGGCGCTGGTGGACCGGGCATTGCGTTGGGAGGAGTTGGGCGAAGACAACCTCGGCGCGCCTGCGCAGGACGCGGAATTCGTGCTCTATCACGCCGACAACATCCAAGCGACGGGGTTCTTGGAGCATATCAAGCTGCCCCATTACGTCGATTTCCAATCCGAACTCGAACTGATCCGCAAACTGCGCCGCGAGGCGACAGCGGCGGCGCAAGACGCACCACGGGAGGCCGCGGAATGAGCCCCGCCATGACACCGAGCGAACAATACACGAATGAGGACCGGGGCATGAACGACTACAACTTTGCCTATCTGGACGAGCAGACCAAACGGATGATCCGCCGCGCGATCCTGAAAGGGTTGGCGATCCCCGGCTATCAGGTGCCCTTTGCCAGCCGCGAGATGCCAATGCCTTACGGTTGGGGCACCGGAGGGGTGCAGGTCTCCGCCGCCGTGCTGACGCCCGAGGATACCTTTAAGGTAATCGACCAAGGCGCGGACGACACGACCAACGCCGTCTCAATCCGCCGCTTTTTTCAAAAGACGGCTGGCGTTGCGGTGACCGAGGCCACGACCGAGGCCAGCGTCATCCAAACCCGCCACCGCATCCCCGAAGTCGCGCTGCGCGAAGATCAGGTGCTGGTCTATCAGGTGCCAATCCCCGAGCCGCTGCGCTTTCTTGAGCCTTCGGAAGTCGAGACCCGCAAAATGCACGAGCTGGAGGAATACGGGCTGATGCATGTGAAACTCTACGAAGATATCGCCCAGCATGGTGCGATTGCCACGGCCTATGCCTATCCGGTCAAGGTCGAAGGGCGCTATGTGATGGACCCGTCGCCGATCCCCAAATTCGACAATCCGAAACTGGAAATGGCCGCGGTTCAACTCTTCGGTGCGGGGCGCGAGCAGCGGATCTATGCGCTGCCACCCTATACGCAGGTCGTGTCGCTGGATTTCGAGGATTACCCCTTTGAGGCGAGCAAAGCGGATCACCCCTGCGGGCTTTGCGGGGCCGAGGACAGCTATCTGGATGAGTTGATCGTCGATGACGAAGGTGGGCGTCTGTTCATGTGCTCCGACACCGATTATTGCGCGGCCCGTCAGGCCGCCGGGCATCGCGGCGCGGATGCGGCCCCTGTGTTGGAGAGCGTGGCATGACCCCCTTGTTGCAAGTTGAAAACATCGCGAAATTCTATGGTGCGCGGATCGGCTGCACCGATGTCAGCTTTGACCTCTACCCCGGTGAGGTGATGGGCATCGTCGGCGAAAGCGGCTCGGGAAAATCCACGCTGCTGAACACACTGGCGGGGCATCTGACACCGGATCGCGGGGCGGTGCGTTTCGACACCCGCGCTGATGGCCTGCGCGACACGGTGACCATGAGCGAGCCGGAGCACCGGATGCTGTCGCGCACCGATTGGGCCTTTGTGCACCAACACGCCCGCGACGGGCTGCGCATGAACGTCAGCGCAGGCGGCAATGTGGGCGAGCGGCTGATGGCCGTTGGCGCACGGCATTACGGCGACATCCGCGCCAGCGCCACCGATTGGCTGGGCCGGGTTGAGATCAACGAAGACCGGATCGACGACCGGCCTTCGGCCTTCTCAGGCGGGATGCAGCAACGCTTGCAGATCGCCCGCAACCTCGTGACCGGGCCAAGGTTGGTCTTCATGGACGAACCCACCGGCGGGCTGGACGTGAGCGTTCAAGCGCGACTGCTCGACCTGCTGCGCGGGCTCGTGCGCGAGATGGGGCTGAGTGCGATCATCGTGACCCATGATCTGGCGGTGGTGCGGCTGCTGGCGGACCGGCTGATGGTGATGAAGGACGGCCATGTGGTGGAAACCGGGCTGACCGATCAGGTGCTGGACGACCCGCAGCATGGCTATACACAGCTTTTGGTCTCTAGCGTGCTACAGGTTTGACGGTGTAGGGAAATGTTTCGCACGCGAAACAAATAACAAACGTTAACAATATGTTAGACAAGGTTGAACCCATGATAAGCGTGGAAAATGTAAGCAAATCCTTCACCCTGCACAATCAGGGCGCTGCGGTGATCCCGGTGATGCGCGGCGGTGAATTGACCGTGGCACGGGGCGAATGCGTGGCGCTGACCGGAGCGTCGGGGGCCGGGAAATCGACGCTGATGCGGATGATCTATGGCAACTACCTGACCGCCTCGGGCCGGGTCATGGTGGGCGATCTGGATGTCGCCCAAGCCGCCCCGCGCGAGATACTGGAGTTACGCCGCCATGTGCTGGGCTATGTCAGCCAGTTCCTGCGCGTCGTGCCACGGGTGGCGACGCTTGATGTGGTGGCCGAGCCGCTCCGGGCGGTGGGCAGCAGCGAGGCCGACGCACGGGCGCGGGCCGGAGAATTGCTGGCGCAGCTCAACATCCCCGAACGGCTTTGGCAGCTCAGTCCCACGACCTTTTCCGGCGGGGAGCAGCAGCGGGTGAACATCGCGCGCGGCTTTGCGCATCCCTACCCGGTCTTGCTGCTGGATGAGCCGACGGCGAGCCTTGACGCCACCAACCGCGCCACTGTGCTGGCATTGATCGAAGAAGCCAAAGCCCGCGGCACGGCGATCTTGGGCATCTTCCATGATGAGGCCGCCCGCGACCAGATCTGTGACCGCGAAGTGGACGTGACCCGTTTCACCCCCGGACTGGCCGCATGAGCGGGCGTTTTATCGCGGTGGTCGGCCCGTCGGGTGTGGGCAAGGACAGCGTGATGGCGGCGCTGGCCAAGGCGCAGCCCGATTTGTTCCTCGCCCGCCGTGCCATCACCCGCCCAAGTGCTGCGGGGGGCGAAGACTTTGACGGGATCGATGAGGCCGCGTTCCTGCGGTTGGAGGCGGAAGGCGCCTTTGCCCTGAGTTGGGCCGCGCATGGGTTGCGCTATGGCATCCCCATCGCGGTGGAGCCGGCCCTAGCCGAGGGGCGCGACGTGCTGGCGAACCTCTCTCGCAGCATGGTGACCGAGGCAAAGCTGCGGTTTGCGCGGTTCGAAGTGCTATCGCTGACCGCTTCGCCCGATGTATTGGCGGATCGGCTGCGGGGCCGTGGGCGCGAAACCGAGGCGGAAATCACCGCCCGGTTGGCCCGGGCGGACCGCGCCCTGCCCGACCATATCGCGGCGATTGAGATTGATAACTCTGGCCCACTCAAGCAGACCGTGGCGCAGGCGCTGGCGGCGCTCTATCCCGAGAGGGCGGCGCGGTGAACCTCGTGGAACATACCGTCTTCGGCCTGCCCCACCAGCGTCAGACTGCCCAGCGTGAAGGGCTGCGGAAGGTGCGGCGCGATATAGGGGGCCAGCGCTGCGGTGACCTGCGGCAGATCGCCCTTGGGCAGCTTGCCAGTCAGGGTGATGTGAAAGCGGAACGCCTCCATCACGTAAGGATAGCCCCATTTGGTGAGGTTCGCCTCTTGTGCAGGCGTCAAGTTGGCTTGGCGGCGGCGGGCCAGATCGGCTTCGGAAGGGGGCGCGCGGAACGTGTCGAGGCCGCGCACCACCTCGGCGGCCATGGCGTTGAGCGCGGCGGTGCCCCCCTCAGGCGTCAGCGCCAGAAAGCGGCCCAGCGGGGTCAGGCTGAGACCATCCAGCGTGACGGGGGCAAGCTGCGTGCACGATGTCTCGAACGCGGATTGCAGGCCGTCAGCCGTAGCCCCCTCGGCCAAAACGAAAGGCGGCTTGATCGTCGCATGCAGCCCGTATTTGCGCGGTGTTTCGGTCAGGGCGGCCACGTCCAGCCCGGCGACCTCTGGGTGCGCCACGGCCTGCCCGCGCGCCACATCCCAGCCCAGCCAAGCGGCCCCAGCCTCGGCCAAACTGCCCTGCGGCGTGTAATAGATCGCGTAGCGGTCGAACTTCATTCATCTTCTCCCTGCATCCATGGATGCGCAACAAGCGTGACGTTCACATGACAAAAGAAACCATTCTCGCCAATGCCAAAATCATCCTGCCCGATGCGGTGATCCCCGGCAGCGTGGTGCTGCGCGACGGGGTGATCGCCGATATCGCCGAAGGCACCGCCGTGCCACAGGGGGCGGTCGATTGCGAAGGCCGCTACCTCGCCCCCGGTCTGGTGGAACTGCACACCGACAACCTTGAGCGCCACATGAAGCCGCGCCCCAAGGTCGACTGGCCGCACCGCGCGGCGATCATCGCCCATGACCGCGAGTTGGCGGGCACCGGGATCACCACGGTTTTCGACGCGATCCGGGTGGGGTCGATCCTGTCGGACGAAGGGCGCAAACGCTACGGTAAATACGCCCGCGACATGGCCGATGAAATCCTGATGATGCGCGACAGCGGGGCGCTGGCGATCAGCCACCATATCCACCTGCGGGCCGAGATCTGTTCGGAAACTTTAGAGGAGGAACTGGCCGAGTTTGGCCCCGACGACAAAGTCGGCATCGTTAGCCTGATGGATCACACGCCGGGCCAGCGGCAATTCCGCGATGTGCAAAAGTTCGAGGATTACGTCTGCGGCAAGAACGGTCTGACCCGTGAGGATTTCGGCGATTACGTCACCTTCCTGCATGGGCTGCAAGAACGGCTGGGCGCGAAACATGAGGCGGCAGCGGTGGCGGCGGCGGCGCGCTATGGCGCAGCGCTGGCCAGCCATGATGACACCACGGCCGAGCAGGTCGCGACCAGCCACGCCCACGGCGTGCGCTTGGCTGAATTCCCCACCACCCGCGATGCGGCAGAGGCCTGTCACGCCCAAGACATCGCAACGATCATGGGCGCGCCGAACCTCGTGCGCGGCGGGTCGCATTCGGGCAATGTGGCGGCAAAGGAATTGGCGGAACTGGACCTGCTCGACATCCTGTCGTCTGACTATGTCCCCGCGGCCCTGCTGCTGGGGGCGGTGCAACTGGGCAATCTATGGGGCGATATGGCGCGGGGGCTGGCGACCGTCACTCGCACGCCCGCGCATCACGTAGGCCTGACCGACCGGGGCGAGATCGCCTTGGGTGCGCGGGCCGATCTGATCCTGTTCGAGGTGATGAAAGATGCGCCGATCCTGCGGTCGGTCTATGCCATGGGCCACCGCGTCGCGTAGCCTCGCACCCTCTCCGGCATCCGCCAATCTTGGCGGGTGCTGGCCCGCATTTTTCTGCGCGAAAACCTGCCCCTTGAAAGAATGTGCTTTTTGCGCTCGTCTTGCCGCTTCATAAGACTAGGTTACAAATACCCTGCAACTTGCAGGTCGAATTTAGCCGGGTCCAGCGACCGACAAGCTTGAGGAAAATGGTGCAAGAAGCATTGAGATTGGCGAGCGATCGCCTTGGGCAGATCGTAGAAGACGCGGCAAGCGAAGTTTACCTGTTTTCAGTCGAAGACTTTACCTTCACCCTCGCCAATCGCGGCGCGCGGGAGAACCTTGGCTATTCGATGGAAGAGCTGCGCGGCATGGCGGCGTGGGACATCAAGCCCGAACTGTCGCGCGAGGCGTTTCTGGACCTCGTTGAGCCGCTGATCAACGGCAAGACGACAACGCTTGAATATGAGACGGTCCACCAGCGCAGGGACGGCTCGCGGTATTGCGTTCTGACCCATTTGCAGCTGATCTCAACCGAAGGCGAAAAGGTCCTTTATGCGGCCATTCAGGACATCACCAAACAGAAAGAGACCAACGCGGCGCTGACCAAAGTCTCGGCCCGGCTGGACGCGATCCTGAGCAACACTACGATGGCCATCTTCATGATGGACGACAAACAGCAATGCGTCTTTATGAACCGCGCAGCCGAAGAGTTGACCGGCTATAAATTCGAGGAAACCGTCAAAAGACCGCTGCATGATGTGATCCACCACACCCACCCCGACGGGCGGCATTTCCCGATCGAAGACTGCGCCATCGACCGCGCTTTTCCGGAAAACCACCAGACGCAGGGTGAGGAAACCTTTGTCCATAAGGACGGCAGTTTCTATCCCGTGGGCTTCACCGCCTCGCCGATGAAAGATGAGACGGGCAAAACCGTGGGCACCGTGATCGAGGTCCGCGACCTGCGCGAGGAACTGCGCGCACGCAATGCCGAAATTGAGTTCAACAACGCGCTGAAAACCAAGGTCGAAGAGGCCATGGCCGAACGGGACCGGCTTGAGGCGCAGTTGGTACAGGCGCAAAAGATGGAAGCCGTGGGCCAACTCACTGGCGGCATTGCGCATGATTTCAACAACCTGCTTCAGGTGGTGGGCAGCAACCTTCAGCTTTTGTCAAAGGAACTGGCCGAGGTCGACGGCAAGCGGCGGTTTGTCGACAACGCCATGGCGGGGGTGTCGCGCGGCGCAAAGCTGACCGCGCAGCTGCTCGCCTTTGGTCGGCAGCAACCCTTGGAGCCGAAGCCGCAAAACCTTGGCCGATTGGTGCGGGGCATGGACGACATGTTGCGCCGCACCCTTGGCGAAGGGATCGAGGTCGAAACGGTGATCTCTGGCGGGCTGTGGAACTGTCTTGTCGATCCGGCGCAGTTGGAAAACGTGATCCTGAACCTTGCGATCAACGCGCGCGACGCGATGGCCCACCATGGCAAGCTGACAATCGAAGTGGGCAACGCCGCCCTTGACGACGCCTATGCCCAAAGTCACCCGAATGTGGCCCCCGGCCAATATGTCATGCTGGCGATCACCGATACCGGCGCAGGCATTGCACCGGAGATCATGGAAAAGGTCTTTGATCCCTTCTTCACCACCAAAGACACGGGCGAAGGCACGGGGCTTGGCCTCAGCATGGTTTACGGCTTCATCAAACAGTCCGGCGGGCATATCAAACTCTACAGCGAAGAGAACCAAGGCACGACCGTGCGGGTCTATCTGCCGCGCACGCAGCGCCAGGAAGAAAGCGCCCCGTTGCCTGCCACCACCGAAACGCCCACGGGCAGCGGTGAGGTGATCCTCGTGGTCGAAGACGACGCCGCCGTGCGCGAAACCGCCGTCGATCAGCTGCGCGATCTTGGCTATGGCGTGCTGACCGCCGAGAACGCCGATAGCGCGCTGGCGATCGTCAAAAGCGGTGTGCAGATCAACCTGCTCTTTACCGATGTGGTCATGCCCGGCAAAATCCGCAGCCCCGAGCTTGCCCGCGAGACCAAGGCGCATCTGCCGAATGTCGGCGTGCTCTTTACCTCGGGCTATACCCAGAACGCGATTGTCCACGCCGGGCGGCTCGACGAAGGGGTCGATCTGCTGAGCAAGCCCTACACCCGCGAGCGGCTGGCCCTGAAAATTCATGAGATTCTCTCTCGCCAATCCGGCAGCGATGCCGCCCACGGGGCGCAGGAAGACGCGCACAGCGCCCCCGATGACGCCCCTAAAATTTTGCTGGTCGAAGACGATGCGCTGATCAGCATGGCGACCGCGGATATGCTTGCCGATCTGGGCTATGCCGTGACCGAAGCCGACAGCGTCGCCGCCGCCGAACGCAGCCTTGAGGCCGAGCGGTTCGACATCATGCTCACCGATCTCGGCCTGCCCGACGGCTCTGGCATGGATCTGGTGCAGCACGTCACGCAACTGCGCCCCGAGATCGCGGTCATCATCGCCTCGGGGGCCGATCCGCGAGAATATGCCGAAGGCGAGGCCGAGCCCGCGCGCTATGTCAGCTTGATGAAACCCTATGACGAGCATTCTTTGAAGCGCGCCTTGGACCAGTGCAAAGAGCCGGCAGGATAAGGCGGCTAGGATCAGCCCGGTTTTCGATCTATGACGTGAGAAAACAAATGAGAGGCAGATCATGCGCAGGATTACATTCGCAGCAGTTTCCACCCTTATTTTCGCCGCAGGTTGTGCGGGCATCGCCGCCGATCAGGTGATGGTCCACCGCACCGGACCGGATGAGCTTTTGAAGCTGCGGTCTGGGCCCGGGCTTGATTTCGGGGTCATCATGGGGCTGCCCGATGGCACCATCTTGAACCGCCGCGATTGCGTGACCGAGATTGGCCAGCTTTGGTGCCGGGTGTCCTTGGCCGATGCGCCAGAGGTGCAGGGCTATGTCTCGGCGGACTATATCTCTGACGTCTGATCTATAGGTCAGACTACGGGTGGCGCGCATTTGGTGCCGCCCGCGGCGCTCTTTGGTCAAGCCACCGCGCCCCAGCCTAGTTGGCGGCGCCTGTCGTCGACAGGGTGGGGCATTCGCCCCCTGCAAGCCCCTGTCGCCCCCCCCCTGTTCGGCCCACCTGTCGATTTCCGCGTGCACCGCTCTATCTCAGCCCTTTACACCCTTCGTGAAACCGCTGAAATATCTCAAGAGTAAGGAACACCATGTGCCGCTTCCTCGCCTATATCGGACCTGAACTGCCAATCGAGTCGCTGCTCCTTGCGCCTGAGAACAGCCTGCTGAACCAAAGCCTTGATCCGGAACTTCACCCCAGCCTGCAACTGGCCGGTTGGGGCTTTGCCGCCTGGAGCGCGCATCTGCTGAAACCCGCCGCCCCGCTGCTTTATCACCGGCCCAAAGCGGCCTTTCACGACGACAATGCCAAGACCCTGATCCCCAGCCTGCAGGCCCATACGATGCTGTCGCATATACGCGCGGCCTCTTATGACGCCAGCGTCGTGCAGGCCGATGAAAACTGCCACCCGTTTTCCTTTGACCATACCCCGTGGATCATCGCGCAGAACGGTGCCCTGCCCCATTGGCGGCAGTTGCAACGTGAACTTCTGCCCCATTGCAAAGATCAATACCTCACCCAGATGCGCGGCACGACGGATACGGAATTTCTTTATGTGCTGCTGCTGTCATTGCTGGAAGGCGACAGCGATGACGATGTGCAGCGCGGGTTTGAAAAACTATTGCGGGTCATTTGTGAGGCCGCGCGAAAACTTGATCTGGCGGCATTGACCAAGCTAAAAATCGCGCTTGTCAGTTCAGATCGTATTATCGGCGTAAACTATGGCTGCGGGCATGACGGCGAGACCGATGTGACCGGCGACTGGAAGAAACTGCGCGACGAGGACTTACCCCTCTCTATGCTGCTTGAACCGGTCTATGTACTGACAGGCGCGAACTTTGAGGATCATGCGGACTCCTATAAGGTCGACCCCTGCCCCGAGGGCGAAGCCGAATCGGCGATTTTTGCCTCCGAGCCGCTGACCGAAGATGGGGATGAATGGCAGGAAATCGAGTTTGGCGAGATCGTGTTTCTGGAGCGGAAAGACGGGCTTATCTCCAAAACGGTGCGCAAGCTCGACGTTTGATCGCCCTCCCCAGCCGATAGGAGCCATATCATGACGGATCGTTTCCAGAACTATGCCGACCTCTCTGCCGAGATGCTGCGCGATGATGATTACCAGATACGCGCCGAGGATCGAGGCAGCGCAGTCATCATCATCGCGCCCCACGGCGGTACGATTGAGCCTGAGACCAGCCTGATCGCCGAGGCCATCGCGGGAAGCGACTATTCCTACTATTTGTTCGAGGCGCTGAAAGCCGGGGCGCATGGGGATTTCCACATCACCTCGCACCGTTTTGATGAGCCGCAGGCGTTGGAACTTGTGGCAAGCGCGCAGGTCGCCGTGGCGATCCATGGCCGCAAGGATGATGGCACCGAAACGGTCTGGCTTGGTGCGCGCGCCGAGGCGCTACGCGATGCCATCGGCGCGGCCCTGCGCGACGCGGGGTTTGACGCGGCGCCCAACACCACCCTGCCCGGCGTGCATGAGACGAACATCTGCAACCGCACCCGCTCTGGCGAGGGGGTGCAGCTTGAACTGCCCCGGTCGCTGCGGCGCATCCTCGCCGAGGATGCGGATATGTTAGAGAGGTTTTGTCTTGCGGTGCGCGAGGCGCTTTAGCCAAAGGCGGCAGGCCCAGCACGGGCCTGCCGAGGTCTTAGCTTCGTTTTTGAAACAAGATCACCATCAGCGCCAGAAGCGACGAGCCCAGCATCAACAACAGCGACACGGCGTTCAGCAACGGGGTTGAGCCTTCTTTCAACCGATCGAACATGGCGATGGTCAGCGGCGCGTCAGAGCCCACCAGCATCAGCGTCGTGTTGAAGTTCTCAAAGCTCATGAGAAACGCCACCACGACCGCTCCGACCATTGCAGGCGCAAGGAACGGCAGGGTGATCGTGCGCACGGCGGTCAAGCGGTCAGCACCGAGGTTCAGCGCAGCCTCTTCCAACGTGCGGTCAAACTTTTGCAACCGGGCCGAGATGACGAGCGTAGCGATGGTGGTGATAAAGCTGAACTGCCCCAAGATCACCAAAAGCAGACCGGGGCGCAGCGCCTGAATGTCGATCTGCGCCATGTCCCAGACGCCATTGGCCAGCGTGGAGGAAAACACCAGCACCGAGATGCCCAGCACGATGCCGGGGATCACCAGCGGCAGCAGCATCAGCACATAGAGAAACCCTTTGCCGCGAAACTCATAGCGGTTGAACAAAAAGGCGTTCGTCGTGCCCACGCAGACCGACATGATCGCCACGCAAAGCGCCACGAATGCCGATGTGCCCACCGACCGCAGGATGCCGCGTTCATGAAAGACGCCGATCTGCGGGCGCTCCTCGCCAAAGAACCAGTTCCACGTGAACCCCTCCCACGGGAGGGAGGGGAACTGGCTGTCGTTGAAGGCAAAGACCGCGACCACAGTGAGTGGCAAGGCAAGGTACAAAAAGAACAGCGCCACATAGCCACCATAGAGGATGCGAAAGCTGCGCGATTGCGGGATTGTCGGGATCATTGGATCACCCCATCGTTTCCTTGAGGGTTCGGCCCGTAAGCCAGAGCATCCCCCAGACGATCACCGAAGACAGCACCAAAAGCATAAAGCCAAAGGCGGCGCCAAGCTCCCAATTGGAGCGCACGATGAACTGGTTATAGATCATTTCGGTGAACCACAGGCTGTCCTTGCCGCCCAGCATCGTCGGCGTCAGATAGTTGCCCAAGCTCAGCATGAAGACCACGATACAGCCCGACACGATACCGGGCATGGCATGGGGGATGATGATCTCACGCAGGACGGAAAGCCCGCTGCCGCCCAGATCATAGCCCGCTTCGATCACACTGTCGTCGAGGCTTTCCAACGTGGTGACAAGCGGCACTACCATGAAGAGCATGGAGGTATAGACCAGCCCCACCATCATCGTGGCATCGGTATAAAGCAGCTCCACCGGACGGTCCGCCAGCCCCACCCATTGCAACAGGTTCGAGACGAGACCGGTCTCGCGCAGCAGGATCATCCAGCCGAAGGTGCGCACCAGTTCAGAGACGTAAAACGGGATCAGGCAGAGCAGGAATAACACCTGTTGCAAGCGCCCCTTGGCCATCTTGGCGATGTAATAGGATACCGGAAAGGCGATCAGCAGCGTGAGCGCCGTTGCCAGCACCGACATCACTGCCGTGCGCCAAAAGGTGCGCAGATAGAGCGGTTCGGTTAGCGCCTTTTCATATTGCGCAAGACTGGTTTCATAGACGCCAAAGCTGATCCGTTCGCGCAGCGAAATCAGCAGCATGTCGATATGCGGAATGATGATGAGCAGACCCAGCCAGAGCACCAGAGGCGTCAGCAGCAGGTAGAATGTAAGTCGGGATTGGCTGCGCATCACGCGGCCCCAAAGCAGGTCGCCTGCCCCGCGCCCCAGCCGATATGCACCGCGTCGCCCCGTTTCAGGCTTGAGAATTCTCCCGATTGCGGCAGCGTGACTTCAAGCGTTTCACCCACGTCATCCTGCACCAACACACGCGAAGCCGCGCCGTTGAACAGCAGGCTGGTGACAGTGCCCGTCAGTCGATTGTCAAAACCCGAAAGCGCATCGGCGCTGGCGGCCAGCCGAATGGATTCAGGCCGCACGAAAATCTCGGCCCGCGCCCCTTGGACAAGGCCCGCGCCGGTGGCCCGCATCGCGAGCCCGCTGTCGGTGCGCAGTTGCAGGGCGTCGCCCTCAACCCGCTCAATCCGGCCCTTCCAGCGGTTCGACTCTCCAATAAAACCGGCGACGAAGGGCGTCTCGGGGCGGTAGTAGAGGTCTTGCCCCCGGCCCACCTGCTCGAACTGGCCGTTGCTCATCACGGCGATCTGATCGGACATCACCAGCGCTTCGGATTGGTCGTGGGTGATATAGACGAATGTCGTGTCAAAGGCAGCTTGCAGGGCCTTCAGCTCAACCTTCATATGTTCGCGCAGCTTGAGGTCCAGCGCCCCCAGCGGCTCATCCAGCAGCAGCACGTCAGGCTCCAACACCATGCAACGCGCGATGGCGACCCGCTGTTTCTGACCGCCCGACAGCTCATCCGTCTTGCGCGCGCCGATCCCCGGCAGGCCGATCCGGTCGAGCGCCTCATCGACTTTACGCGCAATCTCGGCCTTGGCCATGCCGCGGCGGCGCAACCCGTAGCCGATATTCTCGGCAATCGTCATCATCGGGAAAAGCGCCAGATGCTGGAACACCATGTTCACCGGGCGTTTGTTCGGCGGCGTGTCGAGCACCGATCCGCCCTTGATCCGAATGTCACCAGAGGTCGGGTCGAGAAATCCCGCGATCATCCGCATAATCGTCGTTTTGCCGCAGCCCGAAGGCCCGAGGATGGAGAAGAAACTGCCGGGCGGCACCGTGAAGGAGACGTCGTTAACAGCGGTGGTATCGCCGAACCGCTTAACGAGGTCGACGCATTCCAGATCTGGGGTCATGTGAATTCCGTATAAAGAAGCGACACCCCCGAGATGAGGGTGCCGCTCGTAGGGTCAGTTATCAGTTGGCAGCTTGGACGCGGTCCAGCACTTCGCCTTCGATGGTTTCCAGACCGGCAGGCACCGGCGGATACCATTTGATGTTGTCGATGGCTTCTTGGGGGAAGCTGGCCTGATACTTGGCTTTCAGGCTGTCTTCGGCAAACTCATCCGCGCCTGCAGAAGCGGTGAAGTTGCCCGCCGCTGCGGTGATCATCGCCGCGATTTCCGGCTGCATGACAAAGTTGATCCACTCATAGGCCACATCGTCGGCCTGCCCTTTGGCGGGCAGAACGAAGGTGTCGATCCAGCCCAGAGCGCCCGAGGCCGGGGCCACGAAGGTCAGGTCAGCGTTGTCGTCGTTCAGTTTCCAGCCGCCGGTATCCCATGCCATCGACGCGGTCACTTCGCCCGAGCGCAGCAGGTTCATCAGCTCATCGCCGCCGCCCCAATAGGTTTTGACGTTCTCTTTGCATTCAATCAACTTGGCTTCGACTTTGCCCATGATCTCGGCGTATTTGGCTTCGTCGCCATAGGCGGCAAAGGGGTCTTCGCCCATGGCAAAGGCGAAACCGATGAGCGTCGGACGTTTGAGACGGTAGGAAACCTTACCCGCCACTTCCGGCGCGCAGAGGTCGGTGTAGTCCTTGACCGTGTCACCTGCTTCGGCGGTGTTCATCACCAGACCGGAGGTGCCCCAGACATGCGGCACGCCATAAACGTCGCCGTTCACGGTGGTGTTGCCCATCGTCGCATCAAGCATGGAGGGAATGAACAGGTCTTTGTTCAGCTTGGAGACATCAATCGGTTTGTAGATGCCGAATTCCATCTGCGGCCCCATGATGCGGTCTTGCGACGGCTGAGCGAGGTCAAAACCACCGCCGCCTGTGGCGCGCAGCTTGGCGATCATCTCTTCGTTGTTGGATTTCGTGACTTCGACGGTATGGCCGGTCTCTTCTTCGAATTTCGCGACCACGTCCTCAGGTGCGTAGCCGCCCCATGTCAAAAGACGCAGCGTGTCGGCTTGGGCCACGGAGGCGAGCCCCGCCAGCATGGTGCCGGCCAGCAGAATGGTTCGTGTCATGGGAAATCCTCTTTCTAGTGTACTAATTGTCGGCAGAATGCGCGCGTTAGACCATTTGGTCAATTTATACTTCGACGCATTGCGGCCCCTTGTGGCCTGACAATGCAAAACATTTGTGACAGAGGCGGAAAATGCCGTTTGTTTTGGCAGGTTTGCTGCGGCCCTAGGCGCGCCGTGGGCCCGCAGCTTCTGCGGCCTTGCTCACACAAACGCCATAGCGGCCGGATTGCAAAACAGCCTTGCTGGGGGTCGATGCCGGGTGCTGCATCTGGGCAAAACCCTTTCAAATATTCAGGCAATCACCGCAGGGATGATGGCCGCGCCGGGAGGCGAAACCATCGTAGTCCCAGCAAAACGCATGCAGTCCCGGGCAGGATCACCCACCCGAGAATGCATTGATCTTGCTCAATCAAGGTAGTGCGTCAGCGCGAGGGAGACTTCGGGCACATAGGTCACCAAGAGCAGGACAAACGCCAGCACGGCGATGAACGGCAAGTTGGTGCGCGACGTTTCCCAGATGCCCGCGCGGGCGATGGAGCAGGAGGTGATAAGCACCGATGCCACAGGCGGGGTCTGCTGACCGATCGCAAGGTTCAGCGTTACCATGATACCGAAGTGGATCGGATCAATCCCCACCGCATTGACCAGCGGCATCACCACCGGCACGACCAAGATGATCGCGGCGGCCCCATGCAGGAACATCCCCAAGACCAGCAAGAGCAGGTTCAACAGCGCCAGAACGATCAGCGGGTTCGTGGTGACTTCGGTGATTTGGGCCGCCAAGGTTTGCGGCACCTGCGCTTGGGTCAGGAACAACCCCAAGGCGGCGGAGGTGGACACCAGCAGCATCACCACGCCAGTCTGGCTGACGCCTTCGAGCATGGTCTTGCGGAGCCGCGAGACATCCAGATCACGGTAGATGAACAGCCCGATCACCAAGGCCGCCAAGACCGCAAGCCCCGCCCCTTCGGTGGCGGTGACAAGACCAGGAAAGATACCGCCAAGGATGATGACCGGCATGGTCAAGGCCCAGAACGCCTCTTTGAAGGTCCGGCCCACATGGCCCAGATCAAAGCTCTCGGCACGCGGCAAGTCATAGCGGACGGCCAGCACATAGGTCACCGTCATCAACAGAAAGGCCCCCAAAAGGCCGGGCACGACCCCCGCGACAAAAAGCTTGATCACCGAGGTTTCGGCAATGGCCCCGTAGAGGATCTAGGGGATCGAGGGCGGGATGATGATGGCAAGCGATGCCGAAGAGGATGTGATCGCCGCCGCCAATGTCCGCGAATAGCCGCGCCGCTTCATCTCGGGGATCAAGACGGTGCCGGTTGCGGCCACATCGGCCACAGCCGAGCCAGAGATCTCGGCAAAGACCATCGAGACGCCGATGTTTACCATACCAAGCCCGCCGCGAATAAAACCGATCAGCGCGGTGACAAAGTTGATCAGCCGCAGAGAGATACCGGAGGTGTTCATCAGATTGCCCGCCAGAATGAACAACGGAATGGCAATCAGCGGAAAGGAGGTCGAGCCGGAATAGAGCTTGATCACCATGTCATAGAAGGCGTCTGGCCCGGAAGTCAGCAGAAAGCCCGCCATAGAGGTCACCCCGATCGCGACGGCGATGGGCACGTTGATCAAGATCAGAGTGATCAGGGCAATGGTGGTATAAAGGAGGATCATTTGGCGGTGTCCTTTAGGTCGAGCGTGGCGGTTTCGGCCTCGGCCTCGGCAATGGCTTTGTCGATTTCTGCATGTTCGGGATCAATCCCTTGCGCGGCCAAGCGCAGGGCGCGCGGCAGGGTCAACAGGGTGCCGATGATCATCAAGACCGAAGCGATAGGGATCACCGATTGCACGATGTCCAAGGTCATCCAGCGCAAAGACAGCAGGGAATCCCATTTCGCCACCGCCAACACGGCATTGCCGTAATAAGCTGTAACAGAGAAATAAATGATGACGAGCAGCTCGGAAAATAAAGTCAGCACGATGGCCGCAGATTTCGGCAAGGCGATGACGATGCCCGAAAAGCCCATGTGCTGGCGCATGAACACCGCATAGGCGGCGCCGAAATAGGTGAGCCAAGCCAGCAGGACGCTGGCAATCTCATCGTACCATGCGGGCGATGCACCGAGGTAACGCATGGTGGTCGAATAAACGACCGCTCCCGCCAGTGTCACCAACAGCGCGAGGCAAACCGTTTCGATTGCCCAAAGAAGTAAACGCTCGATCTTAGCGACCATGCCTGTCTCCTGTTCTGAGTGGCCCCGGCCAACCCATGCCAACCGGGGCGAAGCTGCGTTTACTTGGCCAGTTCTTGCGCGCGCGAGACGAGCGCGTCGCCCCCCGGCACTTGGCTGGAGAAGGCAGCATAGATTGGCGCGGAGGCTTCGATAAAGGCGGCCTTGTCGGCCTCATTGACCTCTACCCCCGCTGCGCGGACCTTCTCGACCAGTTCACCGTCGGCGGTTTCGCCCTGGTCCAGCGACCAGTCCTGAACGGATGCAGCAACTTCGGTCGCGGCGGTTTTGACCTCATCGGGAAGTTTCGACCAGGTTTCGGCCCCGGTAGTCAGATAGGTAGGTGAATAGACGTGGCCAGTCAGGCTCAGGTAGCCCTGCACCTCTTGGAAATTCGCGCCGACGATATTGGTCTGCGGGTTTTCCTGCCCGTCCATTGTGCCGGTCTGAAGGGCGACGAACACTTCAGAGAAAGACATCGGCGTCGGGTTTGCGCCCCATTCTTTGAACATCGAAACCCGCCATTCAGAAGAGGGCGTGCGGATTTTGAGCCCATCCAAATCGCTGGGGGTGTTGATCGGGCGGGCGTTGTTGGTGATCTGGCGGAAACCGTTTTCCCAAGTAGAAAGCACTTCAAGCCCGGCTTTGCGCGCCAATGGGGCCAAATCGGGCTGCACGATCTCGGCGTCGATTGCTTTTAGGTGCGCGCGATCCTGTACCAAAAACGGCATGTCAAAGAGCGCAAATTCGGGCGCAATGTTGGCCATGATGGAAGAGATCAGCGTGAAATCCACGGTGCCCAGACGCAGCTTTTGCATCAGTTCCTTTTCGTTGCCGAGCTGTGCATCGGCATAGAATTCCACCGTGTGGGCGTCGCCCAGTTGCTCTTGCAGTTGCTCGGCAAAGCGTGCGGCGCTTTTGCCCTGCAGGCTGTTCGACGCCGCACCCACGGCCACCACATAGGTGTCCGCGGCCACGGGTGTCACAAGTGCAAAGGTCGCCGCAGCCAGACTGGCGCTCAGGCTCTTTGTAAGGGTTTTCATCGTATCTCCTCCGTTGGTTAAGAAAGTTCTGCCGCATCCATTGCACCTTTGCCTATCGGGAAATGAGCCACGAACGCACGGCAGCTTGTGCAGTCGTTGATTTTTCATTTCTTCCCCTCCGTAATTTGGCGCTCTATAATTTTGGCATTCCAAAGTTCCAATATGATGCTAAGAGTGATGTCAACATGATTCGTCTTCGGAAGTGTCCGGCAGAACGAGAAACAGCGAAAAAAGAGAGGCCCTGATGACTAAGATCAAATCCGTCCGCACCCGTGTCTGGAACTGGAAAGGGCCGACCGTGCCCCCCTCGGGGAATTTCTGCACCAATGCGTCGGATGCCCTTTGGATTAAGGGCGATGCCATGGCGAGCTTTCGTTTTCACCAGTGGCTGACCTGCGAGATCGAGACTGAAGACGGCACGATCGGCATCGGCAATGCAGCCTTGGCACCGACGCTGGTGAAACAGGCGATCGACGAATGGTTCGCCCCGCTGGTCGTCGGCGAAGACCCCTTCGACTACGCCTATCTGTGGGAGAAAATGTACCGCCGCAGCCACGCTTGGGGCCGCAAGGGGATCGGGATGACCGCGATCTCGGCCGTCGACATCGCGATCTGGGATCTGATGGGCAAACTGGTCGACAAACCCGTGTTCAAACTCTTGGGCGGGCGCACCAAAGAGAAAATCCCGGTCTACTATTCCAAGCTTTACGCGGGGTCTGTCGAAAGCATGCAGGCCGAAGCGGAAGAGGCGATGCAGCACGGCTACACCGGCTTTAAAACGCGGTTTGGCTTTGGCCCGAAGGACGGCATGGCAGGCATGCGCGAGAACCTCAAAAGGGTCGAAGCGCTGCGCGAGGTGATCGGCTATGACAAAGACCTGATGCTCGAATGCTATATGGGTTGGAACCTCGACTACGCCAAGCGGATGCTGCCCAAACTGGCGAAATACGAGCCGCGCTGGCTCGAAGAGCCGGTGATCGCCGATGATGTGGCAGGCTATGCCGAGTTGAACGCCATGGGGATCGTCCCAATCTCGGGCGGCGAACATGAATACAGCGTGATCGGTTGCGCCGAACTGATCAATCGCCGCGCGGTCAGTGTGCTGCAATATGACACCAACCGCGTCGGCGGCATCACGGCGGCGCAAAAGATCAACGCCATCGCCGAGGCGGCGCAGATCCCGGTCATCCCACATGCCGGGCAGATGCATAACTATCACCTGACCATGGCCAATATTAACTGTCCGATGTCCGAATACTTCCCGGTCTTCGATGTCGAGGTCGGTAATGAGTTGTTCTACTACATCTTCGAAGGCGACCCCGAGGCGCAGGACGGGTTCTTGCAGCTGGACGACGACAAACCCGGCCTCGGCATCACCATTTCCGACAAACATCTTTCCAATTTCGAGATCACAGAATGACCAAATACTCCGGCATCTGGCCCGTCGCCCCCACCCCGTTCAACGATGACGGCACGGTCGACTATGAGGGCATGAAACGTGTGATCGACTGTATGGTCGATCAGGGCAGCGATGGCATCTGCATCCTCGCCAACTTCTCTGAACAGTTCCTGATCACCGATGAGGAACGCCGCCTTTTGACCGAGGTCTCGCTTAAGCATATGGCGGGGCGCCTGCCCGTCATCGTCACCATCAGCCATTACGCCACCCAAATCGCGGTGGCCCGCGCGCAGCACGCGAAAGACCACGGCGCCGCGATGGTCATGATGATGCCCCCCTACCATGGCGCATTGCTGAAGGGCTCGGCGGAACAGAGCTTTGAGCAGTTTGCCCAAGTGGGCGAAGTCGGCATCCCGATCATGGTGCAAGATGCGCCCCTTTCGGGGGTCGACCTCCCGGTGCCCCTGCTGGTGCGCATGGCGCGCGAGATCGAAGAGGTGCGTCTGTTCAAGATCGAATGCCCGCAGGCCGCGACCAAGCTGCGTGATCTGATTGCGGCAGGCGGTGACGCCATCGAAGGCCCTTTCGACGGCGAAGAGGCGATCACGCTGCTCGCTGATCTCGAAGCCGGGGCCACTGGCGCCATGACCAGCGCGATAATCCCCGACCAGATCAAGCCGGTGATTGACCATTTCGCCGCTGGCGACCTCCGGGCCGCGACCGATGCCTATGCCCGCGTCTTGCCCGCAGTGAACCATGAAAACCGTCAATGCGGCTTTCGGTCTGCCAAAGCGGCGATGGTCGAAGGCGGCGTGATCCGCTCGGAATTCTGTCGTCACCCGATTGCCCCATTGCATCCTCAGACACGAGAGTCCCTACTCCGCTTGATCCGGCCGCTTGAGCCGGTGGTGCTGAGCTGGGGAAAATGACATGAGCAAGAAGACCGACATCACGGACCTCGACACGGGCGAGCTTGCCCTCGCGCGGCCCCGCGCCACATTGGTAGAGGTCACCGCCGACAAGCTGCGCGAGTTGATTTTGCTAGAGAAACTGCCCGCCGGGGCGCATATCTCGGAGCGTGATCTGGCCGCTGCCTTGGGCATCAGCCGCACCCCCCTGACCCGTGCTTTGACCATTCTCGAACAGGACGGGTTGATCGAATATTCGGTCACCCGTCGCCCGCAAGTGGCCAACCCCCGGCTGGATGAGATCGAACAAAACCTGATAGTTATGGGCGCGCTCGAAGCCTTGGCCGGGGAGTTGGCCTGCGCCTGCATCACCGATGCCGAGATCGCTCAAGTGGCCGAGTATCAGCGCCAGATTGAGGCAGGAGACAGCACGCTTTCCCCACTGGAATCCTTTCGCCTCGATATGCAGTTGCACGAAGCGATCGTGCAGGCAAGCCGCAATGCCCCGCTGATCGATACGCATCTTAAGTTTAATGCGCGGCTGTGGCGGGCGCGGTTTCAATCCTCGCAACGTCGCTCGGGCCGCGGCCAGACCCTGGCCGAACACCGCGCCATCGTCGACGCCCTGTCGCGGCGCGACGCCAAAGCCACATCCGAGGCGCTGCGTCATCACCTCGTCTCGGCCGTCACCAATACCAAAAACGCTTTGCAAGAAGACGGCAAAGCCAAGGACCACAATACAGAAACGGAGTGAACATGACCCCAAGAATTGGTGTTATCCCCGGTGACCCCAGCGGCATCGGGCCGGAACTTGTCGCCCGGCTGCTGGCCGATGATTGCTGCGATCAGGCGCAAATCCTGCTGATCGGCGACCGTCATGTCTTTGAGATGGGGCAGCGCCAAGCCGGGTGCGACCACGCGATGACGGCGGTGGATGCGGCGACACAGGATTGGACGGCGCATGCGCCAATCGCCCTGCATGAGATGGAAACCATCGCGGCCGAGGATGTCGTCATTGGGCAAAGCACCGAAGCCTCGGGCCGGTCCACGCTACGGGTCCTCGACCAAGCGCTCGCCTTTGTGCAGGAGGGGGTGATCGACGCGATTGTCTTCGCCCCGTTCAACAAGGCCTCGATGCATATGGCCGGGATCGGGCATTCCGATGAGTTGCATTACATCGCCGAAAAGCTCGGCGTGACCAACTATATTTCCGAACTCAACACACTCGACGATATGTGGACCAGCCGGGTCACCAGCCATATCGCCCTGCGGGACGTGGCCGACGCGATCACCCCCGACCGCATCCAAGAAGCCACCCGCCTGATCGACCGCACCCTGCGGCAAGCCGGTCACGCGCGGCCCCGCATCGCCGTTGCAGCGCTCAACCCCCATGCCGGGGACGGCGGCAACTTTGGCCGAGAGGAAATCGACGTGATCGAACCCGCGGTGCGTCGCATGGCAGGCGGGCAGATGGCTGTCACCGGCCCCCTGCCCTCAGACACCGTCTTTCTCAAGGTCACGAAAGGCGAGATCGACGCCGTGGTCACGATGTATCACGACCAAGGCCAGATCGCCCTTAAACTGCTGGGGTTTGACCGCGGCGTGACCGTGCAAGGCGGGCTGCCGGTGCCCGTCACCACCCCGGCGCATGGCACGGCATTTGACATCGCAGGCCAAGGCACAGCCGACCTCGGTGCCACCCGCGCCGCTTCCGAGATTGCCTGCAAGATGGTCAGAAATTCGCAAAAGGAGACAGCAGCATGAGCTTCACCCCGCATGGTAAACATTTGATCGCCGGCACATGGGTCGGCGCAGAGCAGACCTTTGCTTCCGAACCCGCCAGCGGTCCGGCGCATGATTTCAGCGTCGGGACAACGGCGCTCGTCGATCAGGCCTGCGAAGCGGCCGAGGCTGCGTTCTGGTCCTACGGCTATAGCACCCGCGAGGCGCGGGCCGCATTCCTCAACACCATCGCCGACGAAATCGAAGCCCGCGCCGAGGCGATCACCGATATCGGCACGCGCGAAACCGGCCTACCCGAAGCGCGGCTGAACGGTGAACGCGGGCGCACCACTGGGCAGCTGAGGCTTTTTGCCGATCATATTCTAAAGGGCGACTACCTTGATACGCGGGTCGACCCAGCCCTGCCCGACCGGCAGCCCCTGCCCCGCCCGGAGCTGCGCATGGTCCAGCGCCCGATTGGCCCTGTCGCCGTCTTCGGCGCGTCGAACTTCCCGCTGGCCTTTTCCACCGCCGGGGGCGACACCGCCGCAGCGCTGGCCGCAGGATGTCCGGTCGTCGTAAAAGGGCACTCCGCCCACCCCTGCACGGGCGAGATCGTGGCCGAGGCCGTGCATGCCGCGATTGAAAAATGCGACATGCCAAAAGGTGTCTTTTCCCTGATCCAAGGCGGCAATCGCACGGTCGGCCAAGCACTGGTGCAGCATCCGCTTATCAAAGCCGTGGGCTTCACCGGCTCGCTTGGCGGGGGCCGCGCATTGTTTGACCTTTGCGCCGCCCGGCCCGAGCCGATCCCATTTTTCGGCGGACTCGGCTCGGTCAATCCGATGTTCGTGCTGCCCGAGGCGGGTAAAGCGCGCGGCCAAACCCTTGGCGAAGGCTGGGCCGGGTCGCTGACAATGGGCGCGGGCCAATTTTGCACCAACCCCGGCATCGCAGTTGTGCCGAAAGGCGCGGAAGGCGACAGTTTTGTCGAAGCCGCGACCGCAGCCCTGCAAGACGCACCTGCGCAGGTGATGCTGACTGACGGGATCGCGCAGGCGTACCGCGACGGCAAGGCCCGGTTTGATCGGAGCAATGCCGTGCAGCCGCGCTTGTCCACCGAAAGCGAAGGCCGCAACGCCCTGCCGAACCTCTATGAAACGGATAGCGCGGCCTATTTGCAGGATCACGAGCTTGGGGAAGAGGTCTTTGGCCCGCTTGGCCTCGTCGTTCGGACCGGTTCAGTCGAAGAGATGGAGAGCCTCGCGAAGGGGCTGGAAGGCCAGCATACGATCACGCTGCAAATGGACGACGCGGATACTGAGACTGCACGGCGTCTGATGCCAATCATCGAACGCAAAGCCGGGCGCTTGTTGGTCAACGGCTTCCCCACCGGCGTCGAAGTGGCCGACAGCATGGTTCACGGCGGGCCCTACCCGGCCTCGACCAACTTCGGAGCAACCTCGGTCGGCACCCTGTCGATCCGGCGTTTCCTGCGCCCGGTGTGCTATCAGAACATGCCAGCAGGCCTTTTGCCCGAAGGTTTCTGATCAAGTGGCTCGCCCAGATCGGGCGGGCCACATCGCGTTTGAACTCTTGAGGCGTGCGGCGTTGGCTGCTGGTTCGGTGGCATTGGCGCCATGGGCGGTTCCTGAGCCAAGCGGGTTCACACCGCTTGGCCGATCTGATCGCTGGGTTGACCGACACCCCTTTATGATACCTTGCAGGAATCCGGGAGGACAGCTTGCGGTCGGGCAACCCGACGCAACGCGTTGCTGGATTGACCACCGGGCGGGAGCACTCCAAAGGGTCGATCGCAAGTAAATTCGGGCCGCCCCAAATGTTGCCCCAAACCCAAAACGACGAAAGCCCCCGAAAGGGGGCTTAGCTCGTAAATCTTTCATGAGTAGAAAAATTGGCTCCGGCGGTCGGGGGCTCACCGCATAGACCAATACCATTGATTTTACTGGATAATTTGTGCGCGACTGCACAGTGATCCTTACCCGACTCCGGGATGTGCCCAGAAGCGTGCCGTACTTCGCGCCTCACTTCAAGTACCTTATTTAAGTGGCGATCAGTACACGCCAGCCGGATTTTGCCGCGCGCTTCACCGATCTAAGTGTTCGCCAGGTATGCATGCATTGTCAGCCCGTCATTTCGTAAGAGCTCTCGAGACACTTTTGCACAGTTGCGATCAATGCGGCAGCAACCGATGAATGCGTGCCCGATACATCGACCGTCGAAACAAATAGGCAATCCGCCCCCTTAGGCGATGCGATGTCGTATGGCTTGCAGACTGGTTCGCTTGGCAGACCTTGATGATGGGGGTAGAGCAGCATAACCCGATTACATTGATAAACTAAGCCCCGCTCTGCCGACCTTCTTCCTGGGAGGATGTTGCGCCATGCACGAATGGCCGGTCTGATGAGCTGCAACGAGGCATCTGCGTTGTGATTAGTAGGCAGCTCTGGGCCGCGAGCGTCATGCAGCACCGCCAAGAGGGACATGCAGCCCGCCGCAGCGCCGCATGACCGCTTCGAGCCCAATGTATGTACCGGCTGCCGTTCGCAAGTGTTCAATTGCACGTCTTCTGGAAGTCACTGATATGTATCCGGCCTTTGGATCGGCTTAAGTATTGTGCCGTGGCCCTGTTGGGAGTAGGGAGTGTCATGAACTTTGTGTATCTGGCCTGGCCCATGCGGGTTTTAGATACAGTCACGCATTGAAGCGATCCTCGAACATTATGGCGAAATGATTGCGGGCCGCAAACCATTCTCGAACATTCCGGCCGCCTTTCTCAAAGTTGCGGATCGCCAAGTAGATCAGCTTCGTTGCAGCGTCTTCGGTCGGGAACGATCCCCGCGTCTTGATCGAT
>Ga0207906_1000097_pt1 | contig 73927 bp, 63 predicted proteins | sample LinPmetageLP37_FD_184050 | JGI IMG/M metagenome (GOLD analysis project Ga0207906, IMG submission 184050) | Marine viral communities from the Pacific Ocean - LP-37 (SPAdes) | ecosystem: Environmental > Aquatic > Marine > Oceanic | place: Pacific Ocean | collected 2010-06-16 | reverse complement strand
AGCCTTCATGCCCCGCCAGTGCGCCGAGGAAGGCGAGGTTGGTGACCGTGCCGCCCACCTCGCAGCCCTTGAGTGCCGCGCGCAGGCGCGACAGTGCCACGTCGCGTGTAGGCCCGTGCACGATAACCTTGGCGATCATCGGGTCATAAAAGGGGCTGATCGTGTCGCCCGCCCGCACACCGCTGTCCGCGCGGGTCTGGGGCGTGAAGGACAGATGCGTCAGCGTGCCGGTGGCGGGCAGAAACCCCTTCGGCACATCCTCGGCATAGAGCCGCGCCTCAAAGGCGTGGCCGCTGATGCTGAGGTCTTCCTGCGCCTTTGGCAGGGCCTCGCCCGCTGCCACGCGCAGCTGCCATTCCACCAGATCGATCCCGGTCACCAGTTCGGTCACCGGATGCTCCACCTGCAGGCGCGTGTTCATCTCCATGAAGAAGAACCCGTCGGTCGAGAGCCCACCTGATCCATCGACGATGAATTCCACCGTTCCTGCCCCGGCATAGCCGATCGCTTCGGCGGCGCGCACCGCCGCTTGGCCCATGGCCGCGCGCATATCTTCTGTCATGCCCGGCGCGGGCGCCTCCTCGATCACCTTCTGGTGGCGGCGCTGCAGCGAGCAGTCCCGTTCGAACAAATGCACCGCATGGGTGCCGTCGCCAAAGACCTGCACCTCGATATGGCGCGGCTTAGTCACGAACTTCTCGACCAATACATCCGGGTTGCCAAAGGCGGTCTTGGCCTCCGAGCGTGCCGAGTCGAGCGCCGCCTGAAAGCCCTTCGGCTCCTCGACCAGTCGCATGCCTTTGCCACCGCCGCCCGCGACGGCCTTGATCAACACCGGATAGCCGATCTTCTCGGCTTCCTTAGCCAAAAGCGCATCGTCCTGATCCGCCCCGTGGTAGCCCGGCACGACGGGCACGCCCGCCTCGACCATCAGCGCCTTGGCGGCGTCCTTGAGGCCCATGGCCCGGATCGCCTTGCCCGAGGGGCCGATGAAGGTGAGCCCCGCGGCCGCGACCGCCTCCACGAAATCGGGGTTCTCGCTCAGAAACCCGTAGCCCGGATGGATCGCCTGCGCGCCGGTATCCAGCGCGGCTTGAATGATCACATCGCCCTTAAGGTAACTCTCAGCCGGGGCCGAGCCGCCAATATGCACGGCGGCATCCGCCATCGCTACGTGTTTCGCGCCTGCATCGGCGTCCGAGTACACCGCCACGCAGCGCACCCCCATGGCTTGTGCGGTTTCCATCACCCGGCAAGCAATCTCACCCCGGTTCGCAATCAGGATCGTGTCAAACATGCCCTACCCTTTTCATCTCTTTCTGGCTCCGAATATGTTATGGGATCGCGGAGGGGTGCCCCCCCGCTTCGCGCCACAATCACATCCGGAACAAACCAAATTTCGTCGGCTCAATCGGCGCGTTCAGGCTGGCCGAAAGGCTCAGATAAAGCACATCGCGGCTCTTGCGCGGATCGATGATCCCGTCGTCCCACAGCCTTGCAGAGGCATAGAGCGGATGGCTCTGTTTCTCGAACATATCAATCGTCGGCTGTTTGAAGGCGGTCTCTTCCTCCTCGGTCCAGGTGTCGCCCGCCCGCTCAATCGCGTCGCGTTTAACGGTGGCCAACACGCCCGCCGCCTGAGCGCCCCCCATGACCGAGATGCGGCTGTTGGGCCAAGACCACAGGAACCGCGGGCGGTAGGCCCGGCCCGACATGCCGTAGTTGCCCGCGCCGAAGGAGCCGCCGACCAGCATGGTGATTTTAGGCACATTGGTCGTGGCCACGGCAGTCACCATCTTGGCACCGTGGCGGGCAATACCCTCGTTCTCGTATTTGCGGCCGACCATGAAACCGGTGATGTTCTGCAAGAACACCAGCGGGATGTTACGCTGGCTGCAAAGCTCCACGAAATGCGCGCCCTTCTGGGCGGCTTCGGAAAATAGCACGCCGTTGTTGGCGATGATGCCGATCGGGCAGCCCTTCACATGGGCAAAGCCGCAGACCAGCGTCTCGCCAAAGCGGGACTTGAACTCGTCAAAGCGGCTGCCGTCGACCAGCCGCATGATCACCTCGCGGATGTCATAGGGCGTGCGCAGATCGGCTGGCACGACGCCCAACATCTCGGCGGGGTCATAAGCGGGCTCTTCGGGGCTGGCCCAATCGACGGTTGTCGGTTTGGTCTTGTTCAGCTGCCCCACCGCGCGGCGCGCTAGTGCCAGCGCATGGGCATCGTCTTCGGCGAGGTAATCGGCCACGCCCGACAGACGGGTGTGCACGTCGCCACCGCCGAGGTCTTCGGCGCTGACCACTTCCCCCGTCGCGGCCTTCACCAGCGGCGGACCGGCGAGGAAGATCGTGCCCTGTTCCTTGACGATGATCGTCACATCCGACATCGCGGGCACATAGGCGCCGCCAGCGGTGCAAGAGCCCATCACCACGGCGATCTGGGCGATCCCCTTGGCGCTCATCCGCGCCTGATTGTAGAAAATCGCGCCGAAATGGTCGCGGTCGGGAAAGACTTCATCTTGGTTCGGCAAGTTGGCGCCGCCAGAGTCCACCAGATAGATGCAGGGCAGATGGTTCGCCTCGGCGATCTCTTGCGCGCGGAGGTGTTTCTTCACCGTCATCGGGTAATAGGTGCCACCCTTCACGGTGGCGTCGTTACAGACCACCATGACCTCATGGCCCTGCACCCGACCGATGCCCGCGATCACACCGGCGGCAGGGGCCGCGCCATCGTAAAGCCCATGTGCCGCCGTGGCCCCGATTTCCAGAAACGGGCTGCCGGGGTCGAGCAGGTTCGCCACCCGCTCTCTGGGGAGCATCTTGCCCCGGCTCTCATGCCGTGCACGGGATTTCTCGCCACCGCCGAGGGCTGCAGCCTCCGCCGCGTCACGCACTTCGCTCAGCGCCTTGAGATGCGCCATCTCATTGGCCTTATAGGCATCCGAGGATGGCAGGGCTTGGGATGTCAGTTTCATGTTACGTCCTCATTCTCTCGCGCCGCCAGACGCTTTAGTTCTTTGCGGATTACCTTGCCGGTGACGGTCATCGGCAGGTCCTCCACGAATGCGATCTCGCGCGGGTAGGAATAGCTTGCGAGCCGGTTTTTGACCCAGTCTTGCAACTCCTTCGCCTCCACCTCAGCGCCGGGTTTCAGCACCACGTAGGCCTTGACGATCTCGGTCCTAAGCGCATCGGGCTTGCCGACCACGCCGCAGGTCGCGACAGCGCTATGGGTCAGCAGGCAATCCTCGATCTCCGCCGGGCCGATGCGGTAGCCAGCGGAGGTGATCACATCATCCTCGCGGCCCACAAAGCGCAGGTAGTCGCCCTCCCAGATGCCCCGGTCGCCGGTCAGCAGCCAGTCGCCGTGGAATTTGGCCGCCGTCTCCTCGGGCCGGTTCCAGTAGCGCAGCATCATCGAGGGGGCCCCTTTGCGCACCGCCACGTCACCCTCGGCATCCGTGGTCTGGCCGTCGGCGTCGAGCACAGCGATCTCGAAACCGGGCACCGGCTTGCCGATGCAGCCCGGCTGTCCGGGGAAATCGGCGCCGCAGCTCGAGGCGACCATGTTGCATTCGGTCTGGCCGTAGAATTCGTTGATGTCCAACCCGAAGGCTTTGCGCCCCCATGCCAGCATCTCGGCGCCCAGAGGCTCGCCGCCACTGGCGACCGAACGCAGGCCGGGCAAGGATACATCCGCGGCTTTCAGCATGCGAAGCGCCGTGGGCGGGAAGAAGACGTTGCGCACCTCACCGCGCGAAATCACATCGGCGCAGCCTTCGACGGTGAACTTGGGCATCCGTGCGGCCACCACCGGCACGCCAAGTACCAGCGCAGGCATCGCTACGTCGAAGAGCCCGCCGATCCATGCCCAATCCGCGGGCGTCCAAAGGCAATCGCCGTCTTTCCCCAGATGATCATGACTGACCGAAACGCCCGGCAAATGGCCCGAGAGCACCCGATGCCCGTGCAGCGCGCCCTTGGGCGTGCCGGTGGTGCCGGAGGTGTAGATCAGCACGGCGGGGTCTTCGGGGCCGACATCGGCAAAGTCGACCGGGCCGCCTGCCGTGCCCACATCAGCCGCCATCCACGGGGAGGCCAGATCACCCAGCAGGTCCGCGCCTTCGGCATCGGTCAGCACAATCGCACAGCCTGCATCGCCAATCCGGCTGGCCAGCGCGTCACGTTTGAAAAGCTTGAACAGCGGCACAGAGATTGCGCCGATTTTCCAGATCGCCAGATGCGCCGCCGCGCACCATGGCGATTGACTAAGCAAGACACCCACGCGGTCACCGGGGGCCACTTCGGCCTTCAGCGCACGGGCCAGCCCATCGACCATCTCATGCAGCGCGCCATAGCTCACGTCGCGGCGGGCCGCGCCGGTCAGATCAATGATCGCCAAGGCGTCATCGGGCCGCGCCAAACATTGCGCGGCCATGTTGCCCTGCCAGATCGGCCAATCGTCCTGTGTCATATCAGCTTCGATACTCCGGGTTTTCGAAATCGAACCGCGCGCCTGCGTCCCAAGCGTTGCGGTCATTGCCTTTTTGGGGAAAGCCGCCCGCCGCTTTCAGCATGCGCGCCAAATGCATCGTGTTCCAAGTCATGATCGTGGTGTTGCGCTGCGTGAATTCGTTGTCGAACCCCGCGCGCTTGCCGTCCACATCATCGCCATAAGACGGCCCCGGCCCCGCTTCGCCAATCCAGCCGCAATCGGCCTGTGGCGGGATGGTGTAGCCAAGGTGGTTCATTGCGAAACCGGTGGTCATGGCGACATGCTTGATGCCGTCTTCGTTGCCCGTGACCACCGTGCCGCCCACCTTACCGTAAAAGACCGATTGGCCCTTGTCGTTCAACTTGCCGCTCATGGCGTAGAGCCGCTCGATCAACACCCGACAGACACTGCTTTCCTCACCCAGCCAGAGCGGCGTGCCGATGATCAGGATGTCGGCGGCCAGCACTTTCTCCCAGAGCGCGGGCCAATCGTCCCGGTCCCAGCCGTGCTCGGTCATGTCCGGATAGACGCCCGGCGGCACTTGGTGGTCCAGCAGGTATAGGTGCTCGACGCTCACCCCCTGCGCCTCCATGATGCCCGCGCTGGCGTTCATCAGAAGTTGGGTATGGCTGTCGCCCGGTGTCTTTTTGAGCGAGCAGTTCACATAGAGTGCTTTGAGGTCGGAAAAGTCAGTCATCGCCAAGTTCCTTTTTTAATTGCTCCAACTCCCGGTCGAGGAAGAAAGAGGTGATGGAGCGGATAATGACAAGCATCAGCAGGAAGAGCAGGTCCGCAAACCGCAGGCTGATCGCGGTGTGGATCACGTCCGACACGATAAAAAGCTCCAACCCCGCAAGGATGTAGCGCCCCAGTTCGATGCGCTCGCGGTTGGTGCGGCGCACCCGCTCCGCGCCCTTTTTGGCGATCTCGGCAATCGTCACCCCGGTCAGGAAACGCGCCGCGCCGATCAGCAGCAAAATGATGGCCGCGATGTCGATGACCGCCGCGAGGATCTCGAACCCCTCAATCAGCCACGGCAGAAAATCGTGCATCACACCGCCTTCTGTCTCCAGTTCTATCAGGTTCTCCATCCTGATCCCTCCGTCCTGTCAGGCCGACACTTCGTGACGCGGTTAATAGGCCGCCCCCAGACGCAGAGCCTGTTCGGCCGTCATCTGCATCAGGCAGGCCAAGGTTGCAGGCCCGCCGCCCGTGCCACCGCCCCATTGGCTGCGTTCATAATCGCAGGCGGCATCGCGAAAGGTAATCCACGCGCGCTGCATGTCACGCAGGGCCTCGGCCTGAGAGGGCAATTCCGGCTGGTAGAGCGCGGCATCCTCATCGGCAGATTTGGACTGCACCATCCGCGCGCGGTAGTTCTCGTTCAGCAAGCCGTCCCAGAAGGTCAACTCCGCGTCGAGACAGCCTCCCATGCCATAGGTCGAATATCCGCCCGGCGCTTCCATGCAGAGGTTTGACGACAAGCCGATACAGGCGCGCTGGTCGGTGAACTCTTGCGCCCCGGCCAGACATTCTGCGGTGGCAGCGTCGGAATAGGTGATCTCTTGCGCGGCCACCGGCCCCGCAAGAAGCGCACAGGCCAGCAGCGCGGCGCGCATCACATGGCCCCCATCATCTCACGGCCCACCAACATGCGGCGGATTTCCGAGGTGCCCGCGCCGATCTCCATCAGCTTGGCATCGCGGAAGATGCGGCCCACGGGGTTGTCGCTGAGATAGCCTGCCCCGCCCATTGCCTGCACGGCCTGATGCGCCTGCACCATCGCCTGTTCCGAGGCATAGAGGCAGCAAGCCGCCGCGTCCTGACGTGTCACGTCGCCCCGGTCGCAGGCCTGCGCCACGCTGTAGACATAGGCACGCGCGGAGTTCATCGCGGTGTACATATCCGCCATCTTGCCCTGCATCAGTTGGAAATCCCCGATGCGCTGACCGAACTGCTTGCGCTCGGCCATATAGGGCATGATCTCGTCGAGACAGGCGGCCATGATGCCAAGGCCGATGCCTGCCAGCACGACGCGCTCGTAATCAAGGCCCGACATCAGCACGCGCACACCCTTGCCCTCTTCGCCGAGGATGTTCTCGAAGGGCACTTCGCAATCCTCGAAGATCAACTCCGCGGTGTTTGAGCCGCGCATGCCGAGCTTGTCGAAATGGTTCGAGGTCGAAAAGCCCTTCATCGACTTCTCGATCAGGAAGGCGGTGATGCCTTTAGAGCCGGCTTCGGGGTCAGTCTTGGCATAGACAACCAGCGTCTCCGCATCGGGACCGTTGGTGATCCAGTACTTGTTACCATTCAGCCGGAAGTGGTCGTTCCGCTTTTCGGCATTCAGCTTCATGCTCACCACGTCACTGCCCGCGCCCACTTCGGACATGGCCAGCGCGCCGACATGCTCGCCCGAGCAGAGTTTCGGCAAGAACTGCGCCTTTTGCTCCGGCGTGCCGTTCAGCTTGATCTGGTTCACGCAGAGGTTGGAATGCGCCCCGTAGGAAAGCGAGACCGAGGCCGAGGCGCGGGCGATCTCTTCGACCGCGACCGTATGGGCAACGTAGCCAAGACCGGAGCCGCCGAACTCTTCTTCGACGGTCATGCCCAAAAGGCCCAGCTCGCCCATCTCGGTCCAAAGTTCAGGCGGGAATTCGTTCTTCGTGTCGATCTCGGCCGCCATCGGCTTGACGCGCTCCTGCGCCCAGCGGTGCACCATCTCACGCATGGCCGCGACGTCTTCTCCCAGATCAAACTGCATACTTGCGTTGAACACGGCTTCTCCCCCCGATTTATTGAACGCTTGTTCATTACCTACCGCCCCGCCCGCTTTGCGTCAAGCGGCGCGATGTGGAACCGCGCTGCGCCGCGGCGGGTTGGCCCTGCGACCAAGCGAACACTACAACAAAGCGAGATGCAAATGAGCGATGATCTGAAAAAAGAGTTCTGGGACCGTCTGGACGACACCCGCGCCGGGATGCTGGCAACCAAGACCGCCCGTGCGATCCCGATGACCCACTACATCGACGAAGACGACCGTTCCGCCGTGCTCTGGTTTATCACCGCCAAAGGCACCGATTTGGCGAAGTCTGCCGAGGGGCGCGCCGCTGCGGAATATCTGATCGCCAGCAAGGACGAATCTCTTTGGGCACGGATCGACGGTCATGTCTCTGCCGTGACCAACCCGACTGAGTTGGACAAGATCTGGAACGCCATTGCGGGCGCGTGGTTCGAGGACGGCAAACAAGACCCCGATGTGCAACTGATCCGCTTCGACCTGACCGAAGCCGAGGTCTGGGCCACCGATGGCGGGTTCAAATTTCTCTATGAGATCGGCAAAGCCCAACTGACCGGCGAGAAACCCGATATGGGCAAACACGGCATGATCCGCTTCTAAACCTAGCCGCCCGAGGCCACGGTGAGGCAGGAATTCGCTCCCATTGACGAGGCGAATTCCTGTTCCAGTAAGGCGACCTCGGCGGGGGTCATCCTGTACCGGTGCAACCGCCCGTGCCGTTTCACCGCCGACGCCTTCATCGCGCCTTCAGAGATCTGCTCGCGCTGCGCGAGACTGCCGGTGAAACGTTCTTCTGTCAGGCGGCCTTGCCGATCAACCGCTCGATGACCTCCGGCAGGTCGGCAAAATCGTCCAACAGGGCTTCGGGCTCCAGCGCTGCCATGTCCTCTCCCGAGGGGCCAAAAGTTACCAACACACAGGGCACCCCGGCGGCTTTAGCGGTTTTGCGGTCGGTGTCGCTGTCCCCGATCAACACGCATTGTGCCGGATCGCCGCCGGCACGCCGGGCGGTTTCGAACAGATGCTCGGGGTCGGGTTTGCGCACGTCTAGACTATCGGCCCCCAGCATCGCGCCGAATGCATCCCGCACGCCAAGCCGGGTCAACAGCAACTCTGCCAAAGCCTCGGGTTTGTTGGTGCAGATCGCCACGCGGTAGCCTGCGGCCTTGAGCGCGGCCACTGCCTCCATCGCGCCGGGGTACATGATGGTATGGGTGTCGATGTCGCGCCCATAGGCTTCGAGCAGCATTGGGTAATAGCGGTCAATCGTCGCCGCATCATCGGCACGGCCCAGCTTTTGCATTCCCAGCGTCAGCATGGCTCGCCCGCCACGCAGCGCGGTGCCCGCATCCTCGGCATGAACCAGCACATCGCCCTCGCCCATGTCACGGAAACAGGCGTTGGCGGCGGCGATCAAATCGCCTGAGGTATCGGCCAAAGTGCCGTCGAGATCGAAAACGACTGTCTTCACTGGGTACTCCTTGGGCGGAACCCCGCCTTGCAAAATGGCATCGTGTTGCAGACCGCAATCTAGTTTGATGGGCCACAACCTTGCGCCTTTGTGCGAAGCGCGTAAAGAGAATGCAAGCTGAAGGACAAAGAGATTTACATGGAAACTGCACTGATCATCCTTGCCGCGGGCAAGGGGACACGGATGAACTCGGACCTGCCAAAGGTGCTGCACCGCGTCGCCTCCGCCCCAATGCTGGAACACGCCATGGCGGCTGGTGCCATGCTGGCGCCGCGCCATACGGTTGTCGTCGCGGGCCACGGGGCGGATCAAGTGCGTGCTGCGGCCACCCTCTTTGACGAGGACGCGCAGGTGGTCGAACAGACCGAACAGCTTGGCACGGCCCACGCTGTGGCACAGGCCCGCCCGGCGCTGGAAGGTTTTGACGGTATGGCGCTAGTGCTCTACGGCGACACGCCCTTCGTGCAGCCCGAGACACTGGAAAAGATGCAGGAGGCGCTGGCGACACATGATGTGGTGGTGCTGGGGTTCGAAGCCGCCGACCCCGCCCGCTATGGCCGTCTGGTGATGCAGGGCGACACCTTGGAGCGTATCGTTGAGTTCAAGGACGCCTCGCCCGAGGAACGCACCATTACCCTGTGCAATTCCGGCGTGGTGGCTTGCAAATCCGAGCTTCTGTTCGATCTGATCGACAAAGTGGGCAACGACAACGCTTCCGAAGAATACTACCTCACCGACATCATCGGCCTTGCCCGCGCCGAAGGGCGCAGCGCCACCGTGGTCACCTGTACCGAGGCCGAGACGATGGGCGTGAACTCCCGCGGCGACCTCGCCCGGGCCGAGGCTGCGTTCCAATCCCGCGCCCGCGCGCTGTTGATGGAAGACGGCGTGACCTTGGTCGCCCCCGAAACCGTCTTTCTATCCCGCGACACCTATATCGGCCGCGACACGGTGGTGGAACCCAACGTCGTCTTCGGCCCGAATGTGACCGTGGAATCCGGCAGCTCGATCCGCGCCTTCTCGCATCTCGAAGGCTGCCATGTCTCACGCGGCGGCGTGGTCGGCCCCTACGCCCGCCTGCGCCCCGGCGCGGAATTGGCCGAAGATGTGCGCATCGGCAATTTTGTTGAGGTGAAGAATGCGCAGATCGCCGAAGGGGCCAAGGTCAACCACCTGAGCTATATCGGCGATGCCACCGTCGGCGCGCGGAGCAACATCGGGGCGGGCACGATCACCTGCAATTATGACGGCGTGATGAAACATCACACCACCATCGGCGCGGGCGCTTTCATCGGGTCGAACACCATGCTGGTGGCCCCGGTGACAATCGGCGAAGGCGCGATGACCGGCTCGGGTTCGGTCATCACTTCGGACGTGGAGCCAGAGGCGCTGGCCCTGTCGCGCGCGCCGCAGATCGAAAAACCGGGCATGGCCCGCAAAATGTTCGAAATTCTAAAGGCCAAGAAGGCGAAAATGCAGAGGGGCAGCTAAACATGTGTGGAATTGTAGGGGTGCTTGGCACCCATGAAGTCGCTCCCATTCTGGTAGAGTCGTTGAAACGGCTGGAATATCGCGGCTATGACAGTGCTGGCATTGCCACGCTGAACAACGGCAAACTCGACCGCCGTCGCGCCTTGGGCAAGCTGGTGAACCTCTCGGACGCGCTGGTGCATGAGCCGCTGGCGGGCAAGTCCGGCATCGGCCACACCCGCTGGGCCACCCATGGCGCGCCGAGCGTGACCAACGCCCACCCGCATCAGGCCGGGCCGGTGGCCGTGGTGCACAACGGGATCATCGAAAACTTCCGCGAACTGCGGGCAGAACTGGCCGAACATGGCGCGCATTTCGTCACCGAGACCGATACCGAAACCGTCGCCCTGCTGACGCAGCATCATATGGCGCAGGGCGCAGGCCCGGTGGAGGCCGCCAAACAGACCCTCGCCCGCCTCGAAGGCGCCTTTGCCCTGGCATTCCTTTTTGACGGGCACGAAGACCTGATGATCGCGGCGCGCAAGGGGTCCCCCTTGGCCATCGGCTATGGTGAGGGTGAGATGTATGTGGGCAGCGATGCCATCGCGCTGGCCCCGCTGACCAACCGAATTGCCTATCTCGAAGAGGGGGATTGCGCCGTAATCACCCGCACGTCGGTAGAGATCACCGACCGCAACGGGGCGCTGGCCAACCGCGCAATCAAATCCGTGCAGATTGACAGCACCCGCATCGACAAGGCCGGGCACAAGCACTTCATGGCCAAAGAGATCGCCGAGCAACCCGGCGTGATCGGTGCGGCCATCGGCCACTACCTGACCCCCGAAGGCGAGATCAACATCAGCGCGCAAGATATTGATTTCACGAATTTTGACCGGATCATCATGGTGGCCTGCGGCACTGCGTCCTATGCCTGTTTCACCGCGAAATACTGGTTTGAAAAGATCGCCCGTCTGCCGGTCGAAGTCGATGTCGCCTCGGAATTCCGCTACCGTGAGCCGCCGATCCCGCCGCGTACGCTGGCGGTTTTCGTCAGCCAATCAGGGGAAACCGCAGATACGCTGGCCGCCCTGCGCTATTGCGAGGGCAAAGCCGCGCGTATCCTTTCCGTCGTCAACGTGCCCGAAAGCTCCATCGCCCGCGAAAGCGATCTGGCCTTGCCGATCCATGCCGGTGTCGAGGTTGGCGTCGCCTCAACCAAAGCCTTCACCTGCCAATTGGTCGTGCTCTTTGCGCTGGTTCTCAAGGCCGCACGGGACCGCGACGCGGTCAGCGCCGAGACATTCGCCGATCACATCTCAAGCCTGCGGGGGCTGCCCGCCATCATCAGCACGGCGCTTGAACAGAACGACACAATGCAAGAGGCCGCGCTGAAGCTCTCACATGCCCGTGACGTGCTGTTCCTTGGCCGAGGTCAGATGTATCCCCTCGCTCTCGAAGGCGCACTGAAACTCAAGGAAATCAGCTATATACACGCCGAAGCTTATGCATCAGGTGAACTGAAGCACGGCCCCATCGCACTGGTGGATGAGCATGTGCCGGTGGTCGTTATGGCGCCGCGCGACGCGCTGTTCGACAAGACCGTCAGCAACATGCAAGAGGTCATGGCGCGCAAGGGCAAGGTGATCCTGATCTCCGACTCCAAAGGGCAGGCCGAAGCCAATGAAGGCGTCTGGTTCAGCATCGAAATGCCCCCCGTCCCGGATGCACTGGCCCCGATCCTCTATGCGGTTCCGGCGCAGTTGCTGGCCTATCACACCGCCGTGGCGAAAGGCACGGATGTGGACCAGCCGCGCAATCTGGCGAAATCGGTGACGGTGGAATGAATTTGGAAACCGCCCTTGAGGAACTCGAAGCGCAGGCCAACCCGGCTCGCGCCGAAGAGATGCGCGCCTATCACAAAGCCGACCGGCGCTACCTTGGCCTCACCAATCCGCAGATTGCAGAGCTTGCCCAGAACTGGCGCGACGCACTCGATGTTGAGGGCCGTGTCGCCCTTGCCGACGGCCTGTGGCAGTCGGATATTTTCGAGGCGCGCGTCGCGGCAGCAAAGCTGCTGACCCAAGCGCGACTGCGCCCCGACGATCAAGCCGCATGGGCGTTGATCGCAAGCTGGACCGCGGATTTCGACAGTTGGGCGATTGCCGACCATGCCAGCATGGCCGCGCAGAAACGTCTGGTGGCCGATCCAACACGTCTGGACGAAGTGGAAGGCTGGGTCGCCTCTGATCACCTCTGGACGCGGCGGGCGGCTTTGGTCTCGACCCTGCCGTGGACCAAGCAGAACAACCCCAAACCAGAAGAGCTTGCCGCGCGGGACCGCATCCTTGGCTGGGCCGCGACGATGGTGCCGGATCACCGTTGGTTCATCCAAAAGGCGATCGGTTGGTGGTTGCGCGACCTGTCGAAACACGATCCCGAACGCACCCGCGCCTTTGTCGCCACCCATGGGGAGGCGATGAAACCTTTCGCGGTGAAAGAAGCGCTGCGCCTGCTGAAAAAGTCAGACGGCGTAGGCTGACCCCCGCCCTACCCCGCGGTCGAGACTTCGACCGTGGTAAGGTCGGTCAAGGATGCGCCGATCAAACGCAAGGCGGGCAGCGACATGCGGCTGCCTGCTGTTGCGGGACCATCAAGCGGGATCAGGGTCACGGCGGCGGATTTGCCGGTGGCAGGATTGGTAACCCGACCCGGCTGTTCGGCGTCGACCAGAGGTGTTTTCAACCACAGGCCCGGCTCTGTCGCGCTGCCCAGACTGACCACTGTCGTCCCCAAGGCGGCACCGGTGCTGGCGGGCGCGCGGCTGGCTGCTTCGCGCTCTGCGGCGGTGGTTGTATCAAGCGCCTCGGCACTGCTGCCCCCGGTCGCGATCGGAGAGGCGGCAGGCGGCGTCGCAGCGGCCGGCGCGGTCGCGGCCTCTGCCGGGGCTTCGGTCGGGGCAGATGCGGCCGCAGGCTCGGACTGGGAGGCATCCATGCCGAGACGGTCCGACAGGGTGCTGCAGCCTGCCGTGGCGGCGACGATGAAAAGCGGTAAGATAATACGTGTCATCCGCGCAGCCTATCCGCGCCCTGCCCCCTTAACAATCGTCCAAATGCCGCTTGCCCCGTAGTGGGCGGGGCATTACCTATGAGGCATGACAGCACCCCTTATCGACCCTTTCATGCGCGCAATCACCTACCTGCGCGTCTCCGTCACTGACCGCTGCGATTTTCGCTGCGTCTATTGCATGTCGGAAAACATGACCTTCCTGCCCAAGAAGGAATTGCTAACGCTTGAGGAGCTGGACCGCCTGTGCAGCAACTTCATCAACCTCGGCGTCGAAAAGCTGCGCATCACCGGTGGCGAGCCACTGGTCCGGCGCGGCATCATGACCTTCTTCGACGGCATGAAGCGGCACCTCGACAGCGGCAAGCTGAAGGAGCTGACGCTGACCACCAATGGCAGCCAGCTTGAACGCTTTGCCGATGATCTCTATGCTGCGGGCGTGCGGCGGGTGAATGTCTCTCTCGACACGCTGGACGAGCAGAAATTCGCGGACATCACCCGCTGGGGCCGCCTGCCGCAGGTGCTACGCGGAATCGACGCGGCGCAGCGCGCGGGCCTGAAGATCAAGATCAACGCCGTGGCGCTCAAAGGTTTTAACGAACCCGAACTGCCGCGCATCACCGAATGGTGCGCCGAGCGTGGGATTGACCTGACATGGATCGAAGTCATGCCGATGGGCGATCTGGGCAACGAAGACCGATTTGGTCAGTTCTGGTCCCTCAAAGACGTGCGCGCGCGCTATGCCGAACATTATACCGTTACCGATCTGGCTGAGCGGACCGGCGGCCCCGCCCGCTATGTGCGGCTCGAAGAGACGGGTCAGAAGATCGGCTTCATCACCCCGCTGAGCCATAATTTCTGCGAAAGCTGCAACCGCGTGCGGGTCACCTGCACCGGTGAGATTTTCATGTGTCTGGGCCAAGAAGACGTGGCCGATCTGCGCGCCCCACTGCGCGATCACCCCGATACGGATGTCCCGCTGCAAGAGGCGATCCGCGCGGCGATCGACCGCAAGCCCAAGGGGCATGATTTCGACTATTCCCGCCAGCGCGTCGACGGGCAGATGCCGCGCCACATGAGCCACACGGGCGGCTGAGCCCGATGATTACGCCGTTCCTCTACCGGGCATGGGTCGCGGCAAGCACTGTGATGCTGCCCATCGCCGGACGGCAGTCCATGGCCAAGCTGCGCCGGGCCGAGGTTGATCCGAAACGCGCGCGCGAAAAGCTTGGCCACGCCAGCCAGCCGCGCCCCGAGGGGCCGCTGATCTGGTTTCACGCCGCCTCTGTCGGGGAAAGCCTGTCGGTTCTGGCGCTGATTGACCGGATGGGCCGCGCGCTGCCGCAGGCGCATTTCCTCATCACCTCCGGCACCGCGACCTCGGCCCGGCTGGTGGACCGACGCCTGCCGCCGCGCAGCCGGCATCAATTCGCCCCGCTCGACGCCCCCGGCCCGCTAAAGCGGTTCCTCAACCATTGGCGACCCGACGCGGCGCTTTTCGTCGAGAGCGAGCTTTGGCCGCAGATGCTGCGGCGGACCCATGCGCGTGGCACGCCAATGGCGCTGATCAACGCGCGCCTCTCGCAACGCTCTATCGAACGCTGGCAGAAACAGCCCGCGCTGGCGGGGTTTCTCTTTGGTGTGTTTGACCTGATCCTGACGCAGAATGACGCAATGGCGCGGGCCATGACCACCATCAACGCGCCCGCCGATCGGGTCGCTCCGGGGATCAACCTCAAGTCTATGGCAGGCCCCCTGCCGCAGGACGATGACACCATCGCGCAGGCCCGTGCGGCCTTGGGCGACCGCCCCGTCTGGATCGCCTCCTCCACCCATCCGGGCGAGGAGAAAGCGGTATTAGAAGCGCATCGGCAACTGCTCGAACAGGTCCCCGACCTGTGTCTAATCCTTGTCCCCCGCCACCCGGAACGCGGGGACGAGGTGGCCGGTCTCATCGCCAGCGTCGGACTGACCCATGGCCGCCGGACGCGGGGCGACATGCCGCGCGAGCAGGTCTATCTGGCCGACACATTGGGCGAGCTGGGCACCTGGTACGCGCTGTCCGACATCGTCTTTCTGGGCGGATCGCTACACCCAATTGGGGGGCATAACCCCTATGAGGTTGCGCAGGCCGGGGCGATGGTGCTTTCGGGCACCCATGTCGCCAATTTCGCCGAGACCTTTGCCGAGATGGAGGCCGCAGGTGCCGCGCGTCTGGTGGCGGGCACGCAGGATTTGGCGGACCGTGTGGCGGATCTTTTGCGCAACGATATTGCCCGCGCCAGCGGTGTGGCCGCGTCGAAAACCTATGCCGCAGCGCAGACCGATAAACTCGACAGTATTGCCGAGCGGCTGATCACGGCCCTGCGCCTGCGAGAGGACAGCGCCGATGCCTGAGCTTTTCGTCACCAACTACAACCGCAATTTCACCGGCGTCTCGGCAACGGCAGCCAATGTGCTGCGCCAACAGGTCAATCGGCACGAGTTGGTGTTGGTGGGCCAACCCCTGCCCGGCTGCCCGGTGCCGCTGACCCGTGCCGCCGCAGGGCGGATCACCCGAAAACATCCCCCCCAAGACCGCCCCTTCGCCATCTGGCACGTCCGCCGCAACCCCGAGATGCGCAGCGCGCTTTGGCTGCGCGATGTGCGCGGGGCGAATATCCGGATCGTCTTCACCTCTGCCGCGCAGCGCCTGCATTCAGCCTATCCACGCTGGCTGATCCGGCAAATGGACGCGGTCATCGCCACGACCGAACGCGCGGCGGAGTTCGTGCCCCATGTCCGCGCCGTGGTGCCGCATGGGGTGGATACCGATGTCTTCTCTCCCGCCACCAACCGGGGCGCCGCTTGGGAGCAATTGGGCTTTGGTGGCACCCATGGCATCGCCACCGTGGGGCGCATTCGGCCCGAGAAAGGCACCGACCTTTTCGTGGAGGCGATGCTGCGCCTGCTGCCCGAACGCCCCGGCGCGGTGGCGCTGGTGATTGGCCGCGCGGGCGGCAAGCATGAGGCGTTTCTAACCAAGCTCAAGGCGCAGGTCGAGGCGGCAGGCCTAGCAGGGCGGCTGCTTTTCGTGGGCGAATACCCGGCCGCCGACCTGCCCAAACTGATGCGCGCGCTGTCGCTGGTGGTACAACTGCCGCGCTACGAGGGCTATGGCATGGTCCCGCTCGAAGCGCTGGCCTCGGGCGTGCCCTTCGTGGGCAGCGATGCGGGATATTACGGCGCCTTTTCGAATGGTGGCCGTGTGGGCAAGGTCGTGCCGCTTGGCGCGGCGGAGGCTGCGGCCCAGGCCGCGCTCTCCCTGCTTGAGCGAGAGGACCAAACCGCGCTGTCAGAGGCCGCACGCCACTGGGCCGAACACCGCTTTAGCGCGCGGGCCGAGGCCGATGGGATCGAAGCCGTCTATAACGCGCTTTGGGAACGCGGCTAACCCCGCCAAAGAAAAACGCGCCCCCGAGGGAGGCGCGCTTTCAACATTAGCAATTGTGGGATCAGGCCGCGGGCATCCGCTGCTCGACGATACCCGCCCACCAGCTACAGCCTGCCGGGATCGCCTCATCGTTAAAGTTATACTCCGGATGGTGCACCGCCGCCGTGTCGCCGTTGCCGACGAGGATATAGGCACCGGGGCGTTCTTCGAGCATGAAGGCGAAGTCTTCCCCCCCCATGACCAACGGCGCCTCGACGCAATCGCCCGAGATTGAGCGTGCCACATCGGCAGCGAACTCGGTCTGCTCTTCGTGGTTCACCATGACCGGATAGCCGCGGTGGTAGGTCACATCCGCTGTGCCGCCAAAGGTGCCCGCGATGCCGTTGCAAATCTCGTTGATCCGCTTTTCGGCAAGGCTGCGCATATCCGCCGACATCGTGCGCACGGTGCCTTTCATCTGCACCCGTTGCGGGATCACGTTGAAGGCTTTGGAAGATGTCTCAAAGGCGGTGACCGAGACGACGATCTGCTCCACCGGGTCGGCATTGCGCGATGTAATGGTTTGCAGCGCGAGCACGGCCTGCGCGGCCATCACGGTTGTGTCGACGGTCTCATGCGGCTTGGCGGCATGGCCGCCGCGGCCCTCAAAGGTGATGTCGAACTGGTCCGTGGCAGCAAAGAAAGACCCCGGGCGGATGCCGAAAGAGCCCGTGGGCATGCCCGGCCAGTTGTGCATCCCATAGACTTCTTGGATGCCAAAACGGTCCATCATACCGTCCTCGCACATCTCACGGCCACCGCCGCCGCCCTCTTCGGCGGGCTGGAAGATCACCACGACGGTACCGTCGAAATTGCGGGTCTCGGCCAGATATTGCGCTGCCCCCAGCAGCATCGCGGTGTGGCCGTCATGGCCGCAGGCATGCATCGCGCCGTCGGTCTTGGAGGCATAGTCAAGCCCGGTCTGTTCGTGGATCGGCAGCGCGTCCATGTCGGCGCGCAGCCCGATGACCTTGTCCGATCCGGTTTCCTTGCCCTTGATCACACCGACGACGCCGGTGCGGCCTATGCCCTCGACGACCTCGTCGCAGCCGAAGCTGCGCAGTTTCTCGGCCACGGTGGCCGAGGTGCGGTGGGTCTCGAATAGGATTTCGGGGTTTTCATGCAGATCGCGGCGCCATGCAGTGATGTCGTCATGCAGCTCGGCAAATCGGTTCTTAACGGGCATTTAGGAAGTATCCTCCGGAGTTGGGTTGGGCGCTGTTTTCATGCAGTCGCATTTATCTGCCACATGCTTACGCCCTTGCTAGCCGGTCCTCAACCACCTGCGCGAACCATGAGCAACCCGCCGGGATTGCGGCATCGTCAAAGTCATATGCCGGGTGATGCACCGTCGCCCCATCGCCGTTGCCGATCATGATATAGGCGCCCGGTCGCGCGTTGAGCATATAGGAAAAATCTTCGCCTGCCATGATGGGCGGGGTGTCGCGGTCGGTGCCGGGGGTGATCTTGTCGGCTGCCTCGGCGGCATAGAGGGTGTGGTCGCTGTGGTTGCGCGTGACGGGATAGCCACGCTGATAGTCGATCTCTGCCTTGCATTGATGCGCCTCCGCCGTGAGGCGGGTGAGGTCGTGCAGGCGCTGCTCGGCCAAATCCTGCACCGCGGGGTCAAGTGTGCGCACCGTGCCGCGCAGAAGCACCTGATGCGGCAGGACATTGTGGCTGTCGGTATCGCTGCGCAGGGTGCAGACCGAGACGACGACCTGTTTCAGCGGGTCGGTGTTGCGGCTGGCGATGGATTGCAGCGCGATCAACACATGGGCGGCAGCGAGGTTGGTGTCGATGGCCTCATGCGGGGCCGCGGCATGGCCGCCCTGCCCGGTCAGCGTGATGTTGAACTCATCCGCCGCAGCCAGCAGCGCGCCCTCGCGGATTGCGAAATGCCCGGTGGGGTGGCCGGGCATATTGTGCATGCCGTAAACCTCATCGATATCCCAACGGTCCATCAGCCCCTCTTGCACCATGACATTGCCACCGCCGCCGCCCTCTTCAGCAGGCTGGAAGATCAGCACCACGCGGCCATCGAAATTGCGCGTCTCTGCAAGGTATTGCGCAGCACCCAGCAGCATCGCCGTATGACCGTCATGGCCGCAGGCATGCATTTTGCCGGGGGTCTTGGAGGCATAGGGCAGCCCCGTCGCTTCCATGATCGGCAGCGCATCCATATCGGCGCGCAGCCCGATGGTGCGGCCTGATGTGTTGCTCTGCCCCTCGATCACCGCGACCACGCCGGTCTGCGCGATGCCGGTGGTGATGTCGGTGATGCCAAAGCTGCGCAGCTTGTCTTCGACGAATTTTGAGGTTTCGGTCAGGTCGAACATCAGTTCAGGGTGCTGATGCAGGTGGCGGCGCCATGCGGTGATCTCGGCGTGGGTCTCGGCGAAACGGTTCTTGATCGGCATGGGCTATGTCCTTTGAAACAATAGGGTTAAAGCGCCGGACCGGGGCGGATGGGCGTGCCATCACTGAACCGGTCGGCGCGAAATCTGCTCAGATCATGCCCCGGCGCATCGCCCATGACCAGTGCGGCCAGCACCCGCCCCATGCCCGGCCCGATGCCAAAGCCGTGGCCCGACATGCCGGTGCCAATGACAAGGCCCGGAATTTGGGCGCAACTGTCCACCACCGGCACGATATCGGGCATTGTGTCGATCATGCCCGCCCATGAATTGCGCGCCGTGATGGGTGGCAGTTTGGGATAAAGTGCTGCGAACTGCTTGATCGTGCGGCGCAACCGGCGGTGATCGGGGGCAGGATCAAGGATGCGCATCGCTTCAAAGGGGCTGACGCTGTCCGCGGCCCATTGGCGCGGGGTGCGCCATGCGTCAGGAAAGCCCTTAGGCGCGGACATCCGCAGCCGCTGGCCAAAGGGGGTGGCGCGCAACTGTGGGAGGTAGTGACGCAGGGCGCGGAAGGCATCTGGCCCGACATAGAGGTCGGGCGCCGCCCCCGGAGCCAGCGTATACCCCCCATCGGCGCGGCGGCGAAAGGCCAGCCCGGCTTCGGCCACGGCACCGGCGTGCACCTCGGGCAGCACATTGGTCGCTACCACGCTTTCACGTACGGATAGCTGCGGCAGGGTGACGCCATGCGCGCGCAGGAAAAGCGCCGACCATGCCCCGCCCGCCAGCACCACCGATGTCGTGCGGATCCCCCCCGCTTCGGTGCTCACCCCCGCCACGCGGCCCGCGGCGAGGTCAAGCTTGCGCACCGCGCAGTTCTCGATGATGCGCACGCCCTCTTTGACGGCCAAGGCGGCCAGCGCTGGCACCGCGACCCAAGGTTCGGCCCGCATGTCGGAAGGGGTGATCAACGCCCCGGTGTAGCCTTTGCTCAGCCCCGGAAAAGCCGCAGCCACCTCGCCCGCGTCCATCAACCGGCTGTCGATCCCATTGGCTTTGGCGTGGGGCAGCCAGTCTGCGTAGCTTTGCATCTTGGCGTCCGAGCTTGCCAGATAGGTCACGCCGGTCTGTTTCAGCCCGATGTCGCGGTCAAGCTCTGGGGCCAGTTCGCGCCAAAGCCGCGCGGCTTCGACCATGATCGGCAACTCATCCGGGTCGCGCCCTTGTTGGCGGATCCAGCCCCAGTTGCGGCTGGATTGTTCGGCGGCAATGCGGCCCTTTTCCAGCAGCGTCACCTGTTTGCCGGCGCGCGCCAGAAACAGGGCGGTGCAGACGCCGATCACGCCACCGCCGATGACCACCACCTCGCTGTCACGCGGCGGGGTGCGGGGGTAGCTGGCAGGGGTGGCAAGGGTGATAGGAAAAACGGACATGCGAACCCCGGAGGCTGGGACCGCGCGGCTGCACCGGGCGGCCGTGGAAAGGACAGGCCCCTGCGGGGGGCCTGCCCTAGGTCTGTCAGGGATGGCTCAGCCCTGCAAGCGGGTCAGCAGCCGGCGCATAAAGTCGTGACCGGCCTCGAATTGCGCCACGTCGATGAATTCATTGGGCTGGTGCGCCTGCGCGATGTCGCCCGGCCCACAGATCACGGCGGAATACCCTGCCTCTTGGAACTGCCCGGCTTCGGTGCCGTAGCTCACTTTGTGGCTGGCATTGTCGCCGGTGATCTGGCGCACGATCTGCTCGGCCTCGCCGTCCTTTTCGGGCTGCAGCGCGGGCACGTCGAAACGGGTCGAAGTCTCGATATAGGTTTCGGGCACCACGTCCTGCATCTGCTTTTCGACCTCACGGACCTTCTTGAGGTAGGCGGTGCCCCATTTGTCTTTGTCTTCACCCGGCACCACGCGGAAATCCATGGCGAATTTGCAGTCCTTGGCGGTGATGTTGTGGGCCGTGCCGCCTTCGATCACACCGACATGGGCGGTGGTGAAGGGCGGGTCGAACATCGCCGCCGTCTCGGTCGGTTTGGCGGCCATGTTGTCGCTGTTTACGTCGTTGGCCCATTCGATGAGCTTGGCGCCCGCCATGATCGCGTTGACCCCGGTGTGCAGCAGCGAGGAATGCACCTCAAAGCCCACGAGGTGCGTGTTAAAGCCAATGCCGCCCTTGTGGCCAGTCACCGCCTGCATGGTCGAAGGCTCGCCCACGATCACCGCCGAGCCCTTGGGCACCACGCCCTGCATCGCTTGGATCATCGGCGGGGCACCGGTGCAGCCGATCTCTTCGTCAAAGCTGAGCGCGATCTGTAGGGGGCGTTTGACGTCTGCATAATGCGCCTCGACCAAAGCCCAGATCGCCAGCGCGTCGAAGCCCTTCATGTCGCAGGCGCCGCGCCCGTAATAGCGGCCGTCTTTCTCGGTCACGGTGAAAGGGTCGGTGTCCCATGCCTGACCGTCGACCGGCACCACATCGGTATGGCCCGACAGGACGACGGCCCCCTCCTCCCACGGGCCCGCATGGGCGAAAAGCGCATGTTTGGGCTGATCGGGATCGACGTAGCGGTGGCTCTCGATCCCGTGGGAGGCGAGGTACTCGGCCACCCAGTCGATCAGCGGAATGTTAGTGTCCCGCGACACGGTGGGAAAGCTAATGAGTTTGGTCATCAACTCAAGCGGGGTCAGGCGTTCGGTCATGGGTCTTCTTTCAATAGCCACTGTCGGTGGTCAGCACATGGTGCCCCGGCTCCACTTCGCGGTAGACCGAAGGCTCGGCCCGATAGCTGACAGGGTGGATCGGCGAGGGAATCGGTTTGAAGTTCAAGTCCTTCTCGGACTTGCGGCGCCGCGGATCGGCGATCGGAACGGCCTTCATCAGCGCTTGGGTATAGGGGTGCTGCGGGTTCTCAAACACCCGCTGGCGCGAGCCCATCTCGACGATGCGCCCCAGATACATGACGCCGACGTAATGGCTCACCCGCTCCACCACCGCCATGTCGTGGCTGATGAAGAGGAACGACAGCTCCATCTCGGCCTGAAGCTCCATCATCAGGTTGAGCACCTGCGCCTGCACAGACACATCGAGAGCCGAGACCGCTTCATCCGCGATGATCAGCTTGGGGTTCAGCGCAAGCGCGCGGGCGATGGCGACCCGTTGGCGTTGGCCACCCGACAGCTCATGCGGGAAGCGGCGCATGAAGCTGCGCGGCAATTCCACCCGGTCGAAGAGCATCTCGATCCGCTTGGTAATTTCGGCCCCCTTGAGGGTCGCGAAATTGTGGATCGGCTCGGCCACCTGATCGGCCAGCTGCATCTGCGGGTTGAGCGAGGCGAAGGGATCCTGAAAGATCATCTGCATGTCGAGCCGCGCGGTGCGCAGGGCCGATTGGTCCAGCGACATGATGTCGACACCGTCAAGGTTCACCTCCCCCGACATCGGCTCCACCAGCCGCAGGATCGACCGTCCGGCGGTGGATTTGCCACAGCCCGATTCGCCAACGAGGCTCAGCGTCTGACCTTTGTTGAGCGTAAAGGACAGGTCTTCGACCGCATGCACATTGGCCACGGTGCGGCGCAGGAAACCGCCCTGCACCGGAAAGCGCGTGGTCAGGTTCTTGACTGACAAGAGCACCTCTTCGCGGCCCTTGATCGGAACGATTTCCTTGTCGTCACTGCCCAAAAGCTTCATCGGCTCAGGGTATGGCTTGCCCGTCATCTCGCCCAATTTCGGCACGGCGGCCAAGAGCGCTTTGGTATAGGGATGCTGCGGGTTCTCAAAGATCTCCTCGACGGTGCCTTCCTCGACCTTCTTGCCGCGGAACATGACGACAACCCGGTCAGCCATCTGCGCCACCACGGCCATGTCATGGGTGATGAACATCACCGCCGTGCCGGTTTCGCGCTTTAGCCGGTCCATCAGGGCGAGGATTTCGGCCTGAATCGTCACGTCGAGCGCGGTGGTGGGCTCATCCGCGATCAACAGGCGCGGCTCGCAGGCCAGCGCCATGGCGATCACCACGCGCTGGCGCATACCGCCCGAAAGCTCATGCGGATACTGCTTCAACCGGCGCTCAGGCTCAGGGATGCGGACCTGCTGCATCAATTCCAACGCACGTTCCTCGGCCTCTTGCCGGGACATGTTCAGATGCAGGCGCAGGCCCTCGGTCATCTGCTTGCCGATGGTAAAAACGGGGTTCAGCGCGGTCATCGGCTCTTGGAAGATCATGCCGATTTCATTGCCGCGAATCTTGCGCATGAGGCTGCCGCTGCTGGCCGCCAGATCGACCTGCCCCTTTTCACCACGCTCAAAAAGAAGGCGCCCGCCTGCAATTTCACCGCCGCCGTATTCGACCAGCCGCATCAGCGACAGCGAAGACACCGATTTGCCCGATCCCGATTCCCCGACAACGCAAACCGTCTCACCGGGGTTGATGTCGAAACTGACATCTTCGACGCCGACAACGGGGCCATCTTTGGTTTGAAATTCGACGCGCAGGCCCTGAATTTGGGCGATTGGCGCCCCGTTTGCGTGATCCAGCATCTGTTTCCCTGTTGTTTTTATTGGCGCAGATTTTGCCCGACGCTACGGCGAATGTCATGAGACTGTCAAACCTGACGCGGGCAGTTCGCGCTTTGTCATATTTGCGCCATGTCCGCCCTTGCAATTTTTGGGAAACCTGTTTCGATATGGCCCATGCGGTTTGGAAAGAACGCTTCGATCATAGGTTGAATATTGCTTTTTTTGTTATGTTTAGCTGGTGAAGCTCATGTTCTTTCTGGGGCGACAACAACAACAAGGCGGGGGCAATCCCGTCGACAAAAAGCGGCACGCCCACGTGTCCAACATGGAGTAAGATATGAAATTGAAGACCCTATTGATGGGGGCTGTCGCATCGACTGCGTTTGCCCCTATGGCCTTTGCAGAAGCCCATGAGGGCGAGCGTGGCCGCGACGGCGAAGTCAAAATCATCTATTGGCAGGCGCCTTCGATCCTGAACCCCTATCTGTCGAGCGGCACGAAGGACGTCGAAGCGTCCTCGCTGATCCTCGAACCCCTTGGTCGCTATGACGAAACCGGCGCGCTGGTCCCCTATCTGGCGAACGAAATTCCGACGCTGGAAAACGGCGGCGTGAGCGAAGACCTCAAGACCATCACATGGAAGCTGAAAGATGGGCTGATGTGGTCCGACGGCAGCCCCGTCACCGCCAATGACGTCAAATTCACCGCTGATTACTGCATGAACCCCGAAGGCGGCTGTGCGCAGCTGGCCAAATTCGAAGGCGTTTCCTCGGTTGATGTGGTCGACGACCAGACGGTCAAGGTTACCTTCTCCGAGCCGATGCCGAACCCCTACGGCCCCTTCATGGGCGGCCAGTCCCCGATCATTCAGGCGGCGCAGTTTGCCGATTGTACCGGCGCCAAGGCGCCCGAGTGTACCGAAGCGAACTTTAACCCCATCGGCACCGGCCCCTTCACCGTCACTGAGTTCCGCCCGAACGACGTGATCACCATGGCCGCGAACGAAAACTACCGCGACCCGAGCAAGCCCGCCTTTGCCTCGCTGACCTTCAAAGGTGGCGGCGACGCGACAGCTGCGGGCCGTGCCGTGATGGAAACCGGTGAGTTCGACTACGCCTGGAACCTGCAATTGGCCCCCGATGTCATCGCCAAGATGGCCGAAGGCGGCAAGGGCAAGCCGATGTCGGCTTTCGGCACGCTGGTTGAGCGTCTGGAACTGAACATGACAGACCCCTCCCCGGACCTGCCGGAAGGTGAGCGCGCCACAGCCAAGCACCCGCATCCGTTCCTCACCGATGAGAGCGTCCGCCGGGCACTGTCGATGGCGATTGACCGCGAACTGCTGGTCGAAGTCGGCTACGGCCAAGCGGGCCGCGCCACCTGTAACATGGTGCCCGCGCCAGAGCTTTACGCCTCCGACAACACCGACTGCCTGACCCAAGACATCGAAGGCGCCAAGGCGCTCTTGGACGAAGCGGGCTGGGTTGACAGCGATGGCGACGGCATCCGCGAAAAAGACGGCGTGAAGCTGGAAATCCTTTACCAGACCTCGACCAACGCCGTGCGTCAGGACTTCCAAGCGCTGATCAAGGATTGGTGGAGCCAGATCGGTGTTGAAACCGAATTGCGCAACATCGACGCTTCGGTCTTCTTTGGGGGCGACCCCGGTTCGACCGACACGTTCCAGCGTTTCTATGCAGACGTTGAAATGTACGCCAACAACTTCGATGGCACCGACCCGCAAAGCTATCTGGCTCAGCGGACCTGCGCCAAATTCCCAAGCCCGGAATCGCAGTGGCAGGGTGAGAACATCAACCGTTTCTGCGAAGAAGAGTATGACGCGATGGTGGCCGAGCTGGGCCGTACCGGCGAAATGGAAAAGCGTGGCGAACTGGCCAAAAAGCTGAACGACATGCTGACCAAAGACAGCTACTCGATCCTGCCGCTGGTTGACCGTGGTCGCGTTTCTGCTGCAGCCAACACCCTTGGTGGCGTTGTTCTGAACACATGGGACTCCGAGCTGTGGAATGCCGCCGATTGGTACCGCATGGAAGAGTGATCTAGGACGGAGGCGCGGCATACTGCGCCTCTCTTCACCGACCTTTGGGGGGTGTGCGCCATCCGCACGCCCCCCTCTCGCCCCCACCCCCTCACAGACTGACCTACAAAGGCGACGCCCATGTTGACCTTCACCATCCGACGACTTCTTTTGTCGATCCCGACGCTTTTGTTTATCAGCCTGGTGATTTTCCTGCTGCTGCAACTCGCCCCCGGCGATCCAATGGCCCAGGTGCCGCTGACGGTCCCGCCCGAGGTGAAAGAGAAAATGCGCGAGGCGCTCGGCCTCGGCCAGCCGATCTATATCCAATATTGGAAATGGCTCGTGCAGGTCTTTTGGATCGAGCCGCAGGTCTTCATCGACTATCTCACCAACCGTTCTGCCCTGTTTAGCTGGCTGCCCGACACCAATCTTTCGGACGGCAAGCTGCGCGTGATCTCTTGGCAGACCCGTTCGCCTGTAATGGACATCGTGATCCAGCGCATGCCGCAGACCCTCTGGGTCGTGGGGCTGGCCTATATCGTGGGCATCGTTATCGCCATTCCGATCGGCATCTACTCGGCCTACCGTCACTACTCGGTCTTCGATCAGGCCGGGACGTTCATCACCATGATCGGCTTCTCGATCCCGCCCTTCTTTACCGGGCCTCTGCTGATAGTGATCTTCTCGGTCTCGCTGGGGTGGCTGCCGTCGATCTATGACACGACGCATGTCGTGAACGACTGGGAAAGCTTCAAGGTGCAGTTCTTTCAGATGATCATGCCGGTGATGGTGCTGGCGCTGCAAACCACGGCGCAGATCAGCCGCTACATGCGCGGTGCCATGCTCGACAACCTCAACCAAGACTACGTGCGCACCGCCCGCGCCAAGGGGCTGAAGGAAAGCGTTGTCGTCATGGTACATGTGTTGCGCAACTCGATGATCCCGGTGGTCACCATTATTGCGCTCGGGATGCCCGCCATCTTTGGCGGCGCCATCATCACCGAGAACGTATTTAAGGTGAATGGCATCGGCCAGCTTTTGTTGACCGCGCTGCGCGCCAACGATTTGCCCATGGTGATGACCCTGACCTTTATCTTTGCGGTGTTGATCGTGCTGTTCAACCTGATCGCAGATATCCTCTACGGCCTGCTTGACCCAAGGATCCGTTATGACTGAGCAACCCATTCCCGCCAGCCCGGTCGAAGCCGACCTCGAATTCATGAAAGCCCTGCAAGACAAGGGCCCGCAGAAACCGCCGCGCAGCCAGTGGCGCGATGTCTGGGACCAGTTCCGCAAGCACAAGGGCGCGCTTTTCGGCGGCGGTTTCCTGATCTTTATCACGCTCGCGGTGATCTTTGGCCCCTATCTGTGGGACATCGACGCCAAGAAGCTCGACATTCGTAACAAGAATTGGCGGCCGATCTATACGCTGCTGTGGGACGGCGATGCCAAGGCGGGGTGGAGCCATCCCTTCGGCACCGATCAGTTGGGCCGCGACATCCTTGCGCAGATGCTTTTTGGCGGGCGCGTGTCGATGGCCGTGGGCTGGATGGCCATGGCGCTGGCGCTGATCATCGGCACGGCCGTCGGCGTGCTTTCTGGCTTTTTCAAGCGCATGGACTTCTGGTTGATGCGCTTCACCGACCTGATCCTGAGCCTGCCGATCCTGCCGCTGGTGCTTTTGGCGGTGACACTCTTCGGGCAACCGCTGCGCTCGCAGTTTGGGCCTGAGGGCGGCATGTTCATCCTCATCGTCTCGGTCATCAGCCTGACCTCTTGGATGCAGACGGCGCGGATCGTGCGCGGCGATATTCTGGCGCTGAAGGAACGCGAGTTCATCCTTGCCGCCCGCTCTATCGGCACCACGCCGGGCAAGATCATCCGCCGTCACCTGCTGCCTAACGTGATCTCGCCCATCATGGTCTCGGCCACCCTTGGCCTTGCCACGGCGATCATCACCGAAAGCGCGCTGAGCTTTCTGGGCGTCGGCTTTCCGTCGGACTTCCCCACATGGGGCAAGCAACTGGCCGACGCAGTGGACCGCATGCAGGAGTTTCCCGAGCGCGTGATGCTGCCCGGCATCGCCATCTCGCTGACGGTGCTGGCGGTGAACTACCTTGGCGATGGCCTGCGCGACGCGCTTGATCCGCGCATTCGCGGACGCTGAGCCAAATAAGGACCGACCGGCCCCCGCCCGACGCGATGGGGGCCGGTTGTTTCGCCGCCCCTGACGCAGGGTGAACAGCGTCGCCCATTTTTCCATCAAAACAGAAATAATTTCGCTGACGCCGGAGGCCCCCACGTCAGCTTTCACTTGATTGTGACCCCCAGCCCCTCCAAATGGGAAATAATTCCGTTTTCGAGGGTTTTCGCGATGTTTGAGTCTTTCGGCTTTGAAGAGACGACAGCAAAAGAGGCGTCCGTTCTGCTGGCGGCGCTCATCGGGCTGGCGTTTGGCGTCTTGGCACAGCGCACGCGCTTTTGCTTTCGCCGCAGCCTCGTGGGCGAAGACCGGCGTCAAGCGCTCGGGGTCTGGCTCACCGCGCTGGCGCTGGCGGTGATCGGCACGCAGGCCGCCGTGGCCGCGGGTTGGATCAGTTTCGACGCGCATCGCTTTATGGCTTCTGAAGTGCCGTTTCTGGCGATTGGCATCGGCGGGCTGCTGTTCGGCGCGGGCATGGTGCTTACGCGCGGCTGCATCTCACGCCTCACGGTGCTGACAGGCGGCGGCAACCTGCGCGGGGCGCTGGTGGTGCTGGTCTTTGCCGTGGTGGCCCATGCCACGCTCAAAGGGGTTCTGGCCCCGCTGCGCGTGGCGCTTGGGTCCGTGACCGTCGACATGGGCGACAGCGTGAGCCTTGCTGCCCTGCCCGGCGGTGCGCTGGTTTGGGGCGGTCTGATCGCCGTGGCGGCGCTTGCCTATGCGCTGCGCTCGGGCAACCGTCCGGGGCAACTGGTACTGGCCGCTTTGATCGGGCTTTTGGTCCCTGCCGCTTGGGTCGGTACCGGGTTTATCCTGCTGGATGAGTTCGATCCGATCGCGATGGAAAGCCTCAGTTTCACCTCACCTTCCGCCGACACCCTGTTTTGGACCATCGCCAGCAGTTCGATCCCCGCGGGCTTTGGCACCGGGCTTTTGGGCGGCGTGTTTGTCGGCGCGCTGGTCGCCAGCCTGATCGCGCGAGAGTTTCAGTGGCAGAGTTTTGACGCCCCGCGCCAAACCGGACGCTACCTGACCGGGGCGGCCATGATGGGCGTGGGCGGTGTGCTGGCCGGCGGCTGCACCTTGGGCGCAGGTCTGTCGGGTGTCCCCACGCTTTCCGTCGCGGCCATCGAGGCCATCGTGATGATCGCATTGGGCGGGCTGGCCATGCAGGCGTTGCTCAGCCGATCTTCCGCCGCAGGTGGCGCAGGGTCCACCAGACGCCAAGTACAACCGGCAGAGTGACCACGGCGGTCAGCAGCCCCTTGCTGACCTCCAGCGGCTCTGCCAGCGGGTAGAGCAGATAGCTGACCAGCGACACCGCGTAGTAGCTGATCGCCACCACAGACAGCCCCTCGACCGTATGCTGTAGCCTCAATTGCAAGTCGGCGCGGCGGTCCATGCTGGCAAGGATCGCTTGGTTCTGGGCCGAGCGTTCCACATCCACCCGCGTGCGCAGAAGGTCCGCGGCCCTCAGCGCGCGGGCTGCGATGGTCTGCAGCCGCGTCTCGGTAGATTTGACCGTGCGCATGGCGGGCGCATAGCGGCGCATCATGAATTCCCCAAACCCCTGCCGCCCCATGAAACGCGCCTCGCGCAGGGCAGAGATACGCTCATAGACAATCGCCTCATACGCGCCCGTTGCGGCAAAGCGATAGGCTGTCTCGGCGGTCAGCGCCTCAAGCGCCACCGATACGTCCAAGAGCGCGTGCAAAGTCTCCTCCGCCGCCGTGCCCGCACCGCTGCGCATGGCCTCCATGAGGGTCGAGAGTTGCCCATCCAGATCATTCAGCGCCGTTGCCATTTCTCGCGCCTGCATGAAGCCCAGCATCGACATCGCCTTATAGGTCTCAATCTCGCACAGCCGCTGCACGATCCGCCCAATCCGCCGCTGCCCGGTCGCCGCATCGGTAAAGAGTGCCAGCCGCAGATGGCCAGCGGGATCAATCCGAAAATCGCTGGCAACCACCGCTGCCCCGTCGAGCACCTCTGCCACGGCGAGGCTCTCGGGCACGAACCAGTCTTGCAGGTGACCCGCGATCTCTTCGTCCTCCTCTGGCTTCGGCAGGACCGCAAGCAAGGCCGAGGTGATCCGCTCCCCTTTTATGTCGGCCAGCCAATCCTCGGGAAAGGCGGCGAAATCCGCAGCGGCGAAAGGCAGGCTTCGGCCAGTGGGGGCGATCACCGTATAGGTAACGAATTCGGTATGCTGCTCCCATTTCAGCGTGAAGCGGCCCATCTCGCCATAGTAATGCGTGGCCGAAGCATCGGCGCGCGGCGCGCCGTAATGGGCCAGCAGCGCGTTCAACTCGGCCTGCGGTGCGGCATCCGGCGACGGTTTCACCGCAAGAAAGGCGACCCGCGAGGGCGCGGCGAGCTGCGGAAACGGGCGTGCGTGCATTTCGCCGGTGAGGGCAAGGCGCTGCGGGTGGTCTTTGATCGGGGCCATGAGGGGTTCCGCTGCTGGAGAGAGTATCTTCCTCCAAGAATAGCGCCATCGCCGCCGATGAACAGAAAAAAATACGCATTTTCAGACACTTACTGCATACCGACGTATACCGCCCCTAGAAACGGCAAACGCCCCACCGTTTCCGGCGGGGCGTTTAAGATGTATAGGTCGGGAATTTTTTAAAAATTCCCGGTCGTTTTCTTTTAAAGAAAACGATCAGTCGATCAGCGGCAGCAGCTTGTCGAGGCTGGCCTTCGCGTCACCGTAGAACATGCGCGTGTTCTCTTTGAAGAACAGCGGGTTCTCGATGCCCGAATACCCGGTGCCCTGCCCGCGCTTGGAGACGAAGACGGTTTTCGCCTTCCAGCATTCCAGCACCGGCATGCCAGCGATGGGGCTGTTGGGGTCGTCTTGCGCCGCGGGGTTTACGATGTCGTTGGAGCCAATGACGATCGCGACGTCGGTCTCGGGGAAATCGTCGTTGATCTCGTCCATCTCCATCACAATGTCATAGGGCACTTTGGCCTCGGCCAGCAGCACGTTCATGTGACCGGGCAGACGGCCCGCCACCGGGTGGATGGCAAAGCGGACGTTCTTGCCGCGGGCGCGCAGCTTCTTGACCAGATCGCTGACCGCGCCTTGAGCTTGAGCTACCGCCATGCCGTAGCCGGGGATGATGATGACGCTGTCGGCCTCGTTGAGCGCCTGTGCGACACCGTCGGCCTCAATCGCCACCTGCTCGCCTTCGACCTCCATCGCCGGGCCGGATGTGCCGCCGAAACCGCCCAATATCACGCTGACGAACGAACGGTTCATCGCTTTACACATGATGTAGCTCAGGATCGCGCCCGAAGAACCGACCAAGGCGCCAACCACGATCAACAGATCATTGCCAAGCGAGAAGCCAATCGCCGCCGCGGCCCAGCCGGAGTAGCTGTTGAGCATCGACACAACCACCGGCATGTCAGCACCACCGATGCCCATGATCAGGTGATACCCGATAAATAGCGCCGCCAGCGTCATGATGAACAGCGGCAAGAAGCCCCCAGTGTTGAAGTACCAGATCAGGCAGAGCAGCGAGAGTGCTGCCGCAGCGGCGTTGAGCATGTGACCGCCCGGCAGTTTCGTCGCAGCAGAGCTGACGCGGCCCGCCAGTTTGCCATAGGCAATGACAGAGCCGGTGAAGGTCACGGCACCGATGAAGATGCCGAGCACGAGTTCGACCCGCAGGATTGCGATCTCGACACTGTCCTTCTTGGCCAACAGCGCCGCGAAGCCTTCGGTCGACGCGCGCGCCACCTCGTCCATCGCCAGCACGTTGCCCAGTTCGATATGGGCGTTATAGCCAACGAAAACCGCCGCGAGGCCCACAAGGCTGTGCATCGCCGCGACCAGTTCGGGCATCTGCGTCATCTGCACGCGGGTGGCCAATTGGTAGCCGATCGCGCCACCGGCGGCGATCAGGATCAGCGAAAGGAGCCAGAACCCCGCCCCCGGCCCGATCAGCGTGGCGACAACCGCCAGCGCCATACCGGCGATACCGTACCATACCGCGCGCTTGGCGCTTTCCTGACCTGACAGACCGCCCAAGCTAAGGATGAAGAGAACCGCTGCAACCACATAGGCCGCTGTCGTAAATCCGTATTCCATGATGCTCGCTCCTTCAGGATTTCTGGAACATGGCGAGCATGCGCCGTGTCACGAGGAAGCCGCCGAAAATGTTGATCCCACACATGAAGACCGACAGGGCAGCAAGAAGGATCACCAGCCACGAGCCAGAGCCGATCTGCATCAGCGCGCCCAAAATGATGATCGAGGAGATCGCGTTGGTCACTGCCATCAGTGGCGTGTGCAGGCTGTGCGCCACGCCCCAGATGACTTGGAAACCGACAAAGACCGCCAGAACGAAGACGATGAAGTGCTGCATGAAGCTGGCGGGTGCGACGAGGCCGACACCGAGCAGCAGCGCCGCGCCTACGGCCAAGAGCGTGACTTGGTTCTTGGTCTGCGCTTTGAAAGCAGCCAATTCGTCAGCACGCTTCTCTTCCGGGGTCTTTTCTTTAACCTTTTCCTTCTTCGGCGCGGCCGCGATGGCTGCGACCTTGGGCGGTGGCGGTGGGAAGGTCACTTCTTTTTCGTGGGTGATGGTCGCGCCCCGGATCACGTCATCTTCCATATCGTGGTTGATGACACCGTCTTTCTCGGGCGTCAGATCCGTCATCAGGTGGCGGATGTTGGTGGCGTAAAGTGTCGAAGCCTGCGTCGCCATGCGCGAGGGGAAATCGGTATAACCGATGATCGTGACACCGTTGTCGGTGACGATCTTCTCGTCCATCTTGGTGAGCTTGCAGTTGCCGCCCTTCTCTGCCGCGAGATCGACGATCACGGAGCCGGGCTTCATCGCCTGCACCATGTCCTCGGTCCAAAGCTCGGGTGCTTCGCGGTTGGGGATCAGCGCCGTGGTGATGACGATGTCCACATCAGGCGCCAATTCGCGGAACTTGGCCAATTGCGCTTCGCGGAATTCGGGCGAGGAAACAGAGGCATAACCGCCCGAAGCCGACCCATCGGCCTGTTCTTCTTCAAAGTCGAGATAGACAAACTCAGCGCCCATCGATTCGACCTGTTCGGCCACTTCGGGGCGCACGTCGAAGGCAAGAGTGATGGCACCCAATGAGGTCGATGTGCCGATGGCCGCAAGGCCCGCAACGCCCGCGCCAACGACCAGAACCTTCGCAGGCGGCACCTTGCCCGCCGCCGTGATCTGACCGGTGAAGAAACGGCCAAAGTTGTTGCCCGCCTCAATGACCGCACGGTAGCCCGCGATATTGGCCATGGAAGACAGCGCGTCCATCTTCTGGGCACGGCTGATGCGCGGCACCATGTCCATCGCCATGACGGTCGCGCCTTTGGCGGCGGCGGCCTCCATCAGCTCTTTGTTGCCCGCAGGGTTGAACATGGAAATGAGCGTCTGGCCCGCGCGCAGGCGCTTGACCTCGGCGTCAGACGGCGGGCGCACCTTGGCAACCACATCGGCGGCCTTGTAGAGAGCAGCGGCGGTGTTCACCACCTCGACGCCTGCGCCCTCATATGCTGCATCGTCAAAGCCCGCAGCCGCACCGGCGCCGGTTTCGATGACGCATGTATGCCCAAGCTTTTGCAGTTGCAGCGCGCTGTCCGGCGTCATTGCGACCCGGTTCTCGCCCTCAAATATTTCCTTTGGTGTCCCGATCTTCAAACCAAGAGTCCCCCTTTGCTGGCCCGTCACGCCGCTTTGGCGCAACTTTGTTAGTCAGAGCGATAGCGCGCGCGCAGCAATAGTACAAGCAAACCGCTACGTGAAACGGAGCAAAATTGCTGCGCTGCGACACCGAGAGAACGGTTTGCTGTTTTCGGAGCGGAGATAGAACAGCCGTTCTAGAACGCGCCAATGGCATGGCCCGAAGGCCATACCAAATCGCCAAGCCAATGTGTGGGTATCAGAGACCGGGGATCAGCCGGGCCAACCCGCGCTGGTCAAAGGTGGTCCCACGATCTGCACCAAAGGCGATCTCGCCGCCCAAACCGACGAAGGGTTCAGAGACGTTCACGCCGCCCGCTTCGGCCTTGGCCGAGCCGACCTCAAGGAACAGATTGGTGTTAACCGATACGTCGCGGTCAAGACGGATTGCGAACCGGGACAGATCGCCGGTGTCATCGTCGGCCATGTCATAAGAGCCTGTCAGGCCAAAGCCCTCCTGCATCTCATAGCGGGCTTTGATCCCGCCAAGCGTGGCATCGCCCAGATCGGTGTCGACATTGGCGATATAGCCCTCGAACTCCCATTCGCGGACTTCATAGCCAGCCTCGATCCCAAAGATATCGGCCTCATCGCCTTCGACGTCTTCAAAGGTGTAGAAAGCGCCGAAAGAGGTCGCGTCGTTCAGGTGATAGATGCCGTGCAGACCCAGCAGCGTGCTGTCGATATCGGTAAAGCCAAAATCGTGATAGGCGGCATCGATTTGCAGGCTGAAATCGCGGCTGAACCCCAGTTCCATCGCGCCTTCGAGACCCCAGTGGTTAAAATCGGTGTCTTCGGCGAAGGCCGAATAAGACAGCCCGACCGACCCGCCGGTGACTTCGACGGCGCCTGCCGTTGTCGCGCCCAATGCAAAGGACGCGGCCAGCGCCAGTGAGGAAATTTGCGAAAAATTCATGATACTGCTCCAATACAAAACAAGGCCCTGTGATCAGGTTACCTGCTGCAACCTGTGAGGGAATGTTCGCGCGGTTGCAAGGGTGGCTGTGCCCGCCCAAGATAATTGTGTCTGCGCCGCCACTACCCTGCGCCCCTCGCCTGTGCTGCCCTTCAAATAACGCCCCGTCATCCGAAGCTGCCTCTTGTCCTGTCGCCGCCAGCGCGCCACCCTGCCCGCAAAGGGGAGGCATTATGACATTGCAAGACAAACACGCATTCATCACCGGGGGTGGCACCGGCATCGGGCTCGCCATCGCGCAGGATCTGGCGGCCAAGGGGGCACGGGTCACCATCACCGGGCGGCGGCAGGAGGTGCTTGACGCAGTGTCGGGCAATGGCATCACCGGCATGGCGATGGATGTCCGCGACGAGGCGCAGGTCATCGACACGATCGCCCGCGCGGTAGAGGCCAACGGGCCGGTGCAAATCTGCGTGGCAAACGCGGGCGTGGCCGAGGGGCGATCGCTGCATAAAACCGACCTCGATTTCTGGCGCGACATGATGGCGACCAATCTCGATGGCGCCTTTCTCACCATTCGCGAGAGCCTGAAATCCATGCGCCAGACCGATTGGGGCCGGGTGATCGCAGTGTCCTCCATGGCGGGCCTGCGCGGGCTGCCGGGGGCGGCCTGCTACTCGGCCTCAAAACACGGGATGATCGGGCTGATCCGCTCGCTCAGTGAGGATTACATGGGCCAGCCCTTTACCTTCAACGCCCTCTGCCCCGGCTATGTCGATACCGAGATCATCGCGCGCAACACGCAAGCGATCTCCAAACGCGCCGGGCTGTCCGAGGAAAAGGCTCGTGATGTCATGGTCAACGCCAACCGTCACAAACGCCTGATTGCCCCGTCTGAAGTGGCGGCGGCAGCGGCTTGGCTGGTTGGCGAAGGCTCGGAAAGCGTCAACGGCCAGTCGATCGAGATTGCAGGCGGGCAGATGTAGCAGCGTTAGGGGTAGTTTAACCAAGCTGCGCCAAACATGGGGCCATGAGTGACCGCATTTCATCCCATGGCCCGAACAGCTATTTCTTCACCCTGCGCCTTGCAAAGCGGGACGATGATGCTCTGTTGCGGCATATCACTGCCCTGCGCCAAGCGATGCGTGAGACTTTGGCGCGCAAGCCGTTTCAGATTGATGCCATCGCGGTCTTGCCGGATGTGATCCACACGGTTTGGACCCTGCCCCCGAATGATAATGACTACGGCAACCGCATTGGTATGTGGAAAGGGCGCTTCTCCAGACACCTCCCCCCAGCCCCGCATCGCAGTTTGCAGCAGATCAAACGGGGGGAGAAAGGGATATGGCAGCGGCGTTTTTGGGAGCATCGGATACGCGATCACGCGGATTTCGAGCGGCACTGCGATCTGGTGCACCTTAGTCCGGTGCATGCAGGATACTGTCAGCGACCCGAGGCTTGGCCCTACAGTTCCTATTCCCGCGCCTGTTCTCGTGAGGTCCCGCCGCAGGATCGGAAGGCGGACCATCTGGCGGAGGAGGCGGTCTTGGACGATGATGTAACGCCGCTCAGCCACGCGATGTCGCCCGCGCCCCCGAACCGCCTGCACAGTTGACTTGTTTGGCGGCAGATCACAGTGGTGGACGGTATCGTGGCCCGCTGTAACATGGCCCGTTTTCGATAGGGGATTGGGGTTTTATCGTTGCGTAGCCCTGCATCGCACCCTCGCGTGAGTGACATCAGCCCCGCAGCGCCCATAGCATGCGCGGCCCGCGCTTATTCGGTCAGGGCCACGCGCCCCCGTGAAAACTCCGCGGCCCGCCGCCCCGCTCTACTGCGCGGCAGTCATCACCGGCAGGGCCGACCCATCCGCAGCCCAAGCCCGCACCGCCGCACCAAAATGTTCGAACAATGGCCGCGAGACCGGGTCACTGGCCGCGTTCCACTCAGGATGCCATTGCACCGCGAGGGTAAAGCCCGGCGCGTCTTTGATGTAGATCGCCTCGGGCGTGCCGTCGTCCGCGTGGCCGTCGATCACCACGCGCGGACCAGGCTCCTTGATGCCCTGCCCGTGCAGCGTATTGGTCAGTACCTTGGATGCGCCCATCACACGGTGGAACACGCCGCCTTCGGTAAAGCTCACGTCATGGCGCAGCTCGAACTTCTCTTCGATGGTGCCATCGGGGGGCATCCGGTGATTCATCCGCCCCGGCAGATCGCGTATCTCAGGGTAGAGCGAGCCCCCCATGGCCACGTTCACTTCCTGAAAGCCGCGGCACAGCCCGAGGAACGGTTGGCCGCGCGCCACACAGGCGCGCACCAGCGCCAGCGCCACGGCATCGCGGGCGCGGTCAAAAGCACCATGGGCCTCTGTTTCGGGCTCACCATATTCTTCGGGATGCACATTGGGGCGCCCGCCGGTCAACAAAAAGCCGTCGCAGACCTCCAGCAACTCCTCGACCGAGACAAAGCGCGGATCGCTCGGCACGATCAGCGGCAGGCAGCCCGACACCTCGGCAATCGCTTCGGTGTTCATCTGCCCGCCCGCGTGGACGGGGTATTGATCGTTCAGCAGGTAGGAATTGCCAATGATACCAACGACGGGTCGGGCCATGAGTTACCTCTTTTTCACCATGGCCCGAACATAGGCGCTTCGCACCGCGGCCTCAACCTCGGCTCTGCGCCTTCAACTCCAAACGCCGCGCGTGCAGCACCGGTTCGGTATAGCCCGAGGGCTGTTCGCGCCCCTTCAGCACCAGATCGCAAGCGGCCTGAAAGGCCACCCCGTCAAAGCCGGGCGCCATGGGACGATAGCTGGGATCACCCTCGTTTTGACGATCCACCACGGCTGCCATTTTTTTAAGCGCAGCCTCGGCTTCTTCGCGGCTGATGACGCCGTGATGCAGCCAATTCGCCAGCGCTTGGGCCGAGATGCGGCAGGTGGCGCGATCTTCCATCAGGCCCACGTCGTTGATGTCGGGCACTTTGGAGCAGCCGACCCCCTGATCGATCCAGCGGACGACATAGCCCAGAATACCCTGCGCGTTGTTCTCGATCTCGCGGGTGATTTCTTCGGTGCTGAGGTTGCGGCCTTCCATCACCGGGATGGTCAACAGCGCGTCGAGCGTGCCGCGCGCGCCGCCCGCTTTGATCTCTTCTTGCCGCGCCAACACGTCAACCTTGTGGTAATGTGTGGCATGTAGCGTGGCCGCCGTGGGCGATGGCACCCATGCGCAGTTGGCCCCGGATTGGGGGTGCCCAATCTTGGCCTCCAGCATCTCGGCCATACGGTCTGGCATGGCCCACATGCCCTTGCCGATCTGCGCCCGGCCCTGCAATCCGCAGGCAAGGCCTATGTCGACGTTGCGGTCTTCATAGGCGGCGATCCAAGCGCTGTTCTTCATCTCGCCCTTGGGCACCATCGGCCCGGCTTCCATGCTGGTGTGTATCTCATCCCCTGTCCGGTCAAGAAAACCGGTGTTGATAAAGGCCACACGATGTTTCGCGGCCCGGATACATTCGGCGAGGTTCGCGCTGGTGCGGCGCTCTTCGTCCATGATGCCCAGCTTCACGGTATATTGCGGCAGGCCGAGCGTCTTTTCCACATGGGTGAAAATCTCATCGGCAAAGGCCACTTCCTCGGGTCCATGCATCTTGGGTTTCACCACATAGACGCTGCCGGTGACCGAATTGCCGCCTTCGCGCTTAAGGTCGTGGATCGCGATCAATGTGGTGATCATGGCATCCATCAGCCCTTCGCCGATCTCATGCCCCGCGCGGTCGAGCACGGCGGGGTTGGTCATCAGATGACCGACATTGCGAACCAGCATCAAAGAGCGGCCCTTCAGCGTCACTTCACCGCCATCCGGCGCGGTATAGCTCCGGTCATCGGCCATGCGGCGGGTGATGGTCTGGCCACCCTTTTCGAAGGTCTCTGCAAGATCGCCCTTCATCAGCCCCAGCCAGTTGCCATAGGCCAGCACCTTGTCCTCGGCGTCCACCGCCGCGACGCTGTCTTCGCAGTCCATGATGGTCGACAGCGCGGATTCAATGACCACATCGGCGACGCTGGCGGGATCGTCTTTGCCAATCGCATGGTCCGGATCAATTTTGATCTCAATATGCAGCCCGTTGTTGCGCAGCAGCACCACGTCAGGCGCCTCGGCCGCGCCCCGGTAGCCTGCAAATTGTGCCGGCTCGGCCAAGCCGCAAGGCGCTGCATCTTGCGACATCACGCCTTCGAGACGCCCATCCACCACGCGGTAACCGGCCAAATCCGCATGGCTGCCCGCCGAAAGCGGAACTGCATCATCCAAAAAGGCCTTCGCCCGCGCCACCACCCGCGCACCACGTTCGGCGTCATAGCCCTTCCCCATCGGCAAATCACCCAGCGCATCGGTGCCGTAGAACGCATCATACAGGCTCCCCCAGCGCGCATTGGCGGCGTTGAGCGCGAAACGAGCATTGGTGATCGGCACCACAAGCTGTGGCCCGGGCACCTGCGCGATCTCGGGGTCTACGTTCTGCGTCTCAATCTGAAAATCCGGCCCTTCGGGCAAGAGGTAACCAATCTCGCGCAGGAATGCGGTATAGCTTTCCGCGTCATGCGGCTGACCCGCGCGGGTGCGGTGCCAGTCGTCGATTTTGGCCTGAAGCTCGGCACGTTTCTCGAGCAGCGCGCGGTTCTTCGGCCCCAGATCATGCACGAGGTCCGACAGGCCCGCCCAAAAAACATCCGCTTCTACATCGGTGCCCGGCAGAGCCGATCCCTCAATGAACTCAACCAGTTCGGGGTCTACCTGCAAACCGTTTTTGTCAATTCTACCCGTCATTCTCTGCCCTCTCCCGCGCTGAATACCTTTGCGAAATGTCTAGCAGAAAGGCAAAGCGGCGCAAGCGCGTGAAGGACGGCGAGGCATGGCGTTATTTTACCGTCGGTTCTGGGGTGGCGATCACAGGCTCGGCGTCCGCCGGGCCGTCCACGGGCTGCACCTCTCCTTCTGGCGAGGGGTCGGTGGCCTGCAACACCGCGTAAACGATGCCAGCGATCATCAATAGCGCGCCCGCGATGATAGCGGTTTTGATACCGATCAAAGCGGGGCGATGACGTTTCTTCTGCGTTTCGGTATCGTTGTCGGGGGCGGACATGGATACACCTCATTGCTCGAAGTTGGGGCGGCTCGGCTTGCAGGCCGCCTTCTAGAGACATAACCTTTCCCAGACCAATTACGTTCCCCCGACTGGAGGCCCAATGCGCGACGCCACCCCCCAAACGATCTATCTCAGCGACTATCAGCCGTTCGGCTTCCTTGTGGATGAGGTGGCACTGACCTTTGAGCTTGATCCCCACAAGACGCGGGTCAAAAGCCGCATCGCCTTTCGCCCAAATCCTGCGGCGCAGACGGCGGAATTCTTCCTTCACGGAGAAGAACTCTCGCTGATTTCCGCGCAGATTGACGGCAAGCCCGCCTCCCCGAAGGTGACGGAGCGGGGTTTGACCTGCGATGTGCCAGACGGCCCCTTTATCTGGGAAGCCGAGGTTGAGATTGATCCCAAGGGCAACACCGCCCTTGAAGGGCTTTATATGTCGGGCGGCATGTATTGCACCCAATGCGAGGCAGAAGGCTTTCGCAAGATCACCTATTATCCCGACCGCCCCGATGTGATGAGTGTCTTTACCGTCACCGTCAACGGGCCGCATCCTGTTTTACTGTCCAACGGCAACCCCGTGGCGCAGGGGCAGAACCACGCCGAATGGCACGACCCATGGCCCAAACCTGCGTATCTTTTCGCGCTGGTGGCGGGCGATTTGGTCGCCCATTCCGATCGTTTCACCACCATGTCGGGCCGCGAAGTCGATCTGAATCTTTATGTCCGTCCCGGTGATGAGGGCAAATGCGCCTTTGGGATGGAGGCGCTGAAGGCGTCGATGAAATGGGACGAAGATGTCTATGGCCGCGAATATGACCTCGATATTTTCAACATCGTCGCGGTGGATGACTTCAACATGGGCGCGATGGAGAACAAGGGGCTGAACATTTTCAACTCCGCCGCCGTGCTTGCCTCACCCGAGACCTCTACGGATGACAATTTCGAGCGGATCGAAGCGATCATCGCCCATGAGTATTTCCACAATTGGACCGGCAACCGCATCACCTGCCGCGATTGGTTCCAGCTTTGCCTCAAGGAAGGGCTGACCGTCTACCGTGACAGCCAGTTCACCTCCGACATGCGGTCCCCAGCGGTGAAACGCATCAGCGATGTGATCGACCTGCGCGGGCGCCAGTTCGCCGAAGATCAAGGCCCGCTGGCCCATCCGGTACGGCCCGAAAGCTTTCAGGAAATTAACAACTTCTACACCGCCACCGTTTATGAGAAAGGCGCCGAGGTGATCGGCATGCTCAAGACATTGGTAGGCGATGACGCCTATGCCAAGGCACTGGACCTCTATTTCGAACGTCACGACGGCGATGCGGCAACGATCGAAGATTGGCTAAAGGTGTTCGAAGACACCACGGGCCGTGACCTTACCCAGTTCAAACGCTGGTATGCGCAGGCGGGCACGCCGCGTCTGTCGGTGACAGAGGCATGGGACGCGGGCAAAGGCATTTTCACGCTGACTTTCACCCAACACACCCCGGCCAGCGCAGCCACGCCTGAGCCCAAGCCGCAGGTTCTGCCCATCACCGTGGGTTTGATCGGCGCGGACGGGGCCGAAGTGGCCCCCTCTCGCGTGCTGGAAATGACCGAAGCGGAGCAAAGCTTTGCCTTCGACGGGTTGGATGCGCGCCCGGTGGCCTCGGTGCTGCGGGGCTTCTCCGCTCCGGTGGTGCTGAATCAAGACCTCTCGAAAGAAGAGCGCCTGCTGCTGCTTGCCCATGACAGCGATCCGTTCAACCGGTGGGAGGCCGGGCGCACCTTGGCGCGGCAATCCTTGCTGGCCACGATCACCGAAGACAGCGCGCCGGATGACGAATGGCTCGCAGCATTGCGGGCGGTGCTGGAGGATGAGGCGCTGGAGCCTGCCTACCGCGCGCTGATGCTGGGCCTGCCCAGCCATGCCGATCTGGCAAGCGCCCTTCATGACGCGGGCAAGACCCCGGATCCGGCGGCGATCCATCAGGCGGTGGAAGCCACGCGCGATGCCATGGCCGAGTGTTTTGCCCCGCTGCTGAGCGCGCTTTACGATCGGCATAAGGTCGACGCCCCCTATCAACCCAATGCCGCGCAATCGGGCAAACGCGCACTGACCAATGCCGCCCTTGCCTTGCTGACCCGCGTGCAGGGGCCAGAGCGCGCGCAGGCGCAGTACGATCAGGCCGACAACATGACCCAGCAACTCAGCGCGCTGGCCGCATTGCTGCGCGCAGGCCATGGCGACAAAGCGCTGGAGGATTTCGAAGTCCAATGGCGCGATGACCGTTTGGTGATGGACAAATGGTTCGGGCTGCAAGTCAGCCAAGCCGCGCCGGAAGAGGCCGCCGAGGTGGCGCGCAAACTCACCCAGCACGCGGATTTCAATTGGAAGAACCCCAACCGCTTCCGCGCGGTCTTTGGCAGCCTTGCGATGCATCATGCGGGCTTCCACCACGAAAGCGGCAAAGGCTACGCGCTGCTGGCCGACTGGCTGATCAAACTCGACCCGGTGAACCCGCAGACCACGGCGCGGATGTGTTCGGCCTTTCAGACATGGCGGCGCTACGACGCGACGCGGCAAGGGATGATCAAGACGCAACTGGACCGCATCCTCGCCAGCCCCGACCTCAGCCGGGACACGTCAGAGATGCTTAGCCGCATTCGCGGTGCCTGACGCGGCACCCCAGACAGAAAGCATGGCGGCCTATACCTACCGCCGCCATGCCCGCAGCCGGACGGCCCTGCTGGTGTTGCCCGCGATCTGGGCGGCCCTCGGCGCGGGGTGGCTCTGGCTTGATGCTTCGGGCTGGCTTGTGGGGCTGCTGGGGCTCTTCACCCTGCCTGCGCTTTGGGAACTTTTTACCAATCCGACCAGCGGCTTGACGCTCGACGACGACACTCTGACGTGGATCACCGGCAAGCGCGACGCGAAAATCGCGCTGGTGCAGATCGACCGCGTTCGGCTTGATACGCGGCTTGATATGTCGGTCCGCGCCACAGTCATTCTAAAGACGGGCCGCAAGATCAAACTGCCCTTCGAGGCCACCCCACCGCACCGCGCATTGGAAACCGCGCTACATGCGCGCGGCATCACCACAGAGCGGCACCACTTCACGCTGATCCAATGATTTACGGACGGCTGCGGGGCCGGGTCGCGTTCAACGGCTTGCAATAGGACTGCTGCCGCAGCCAGCGAGACATATCCGCCCGTTTGGACGCACTGCGCATCGGCCCCCAATCGGCCCCGACACCGCGCTTGCCATTTCCGGCAATCACCCCGTCCCGCGGCACCGTCGTCGCCATGATCCGCACGGCACAGCTGAGATTCGCCGCCCCGTTTTTAAGCGCATCACCGCTGCCAACGTTACACTTATAGCCGCGCGCCGTGCCCGGCAGGATCTGCAACAGCCCATACCACCGACCGCCCCCACCCACGGCCCAAGACCGATAGGTGCTTTCATGTTTCGCCAGCGTCGACATAAAGCCGACCCAAAAGGCGCGCCGCTGGCTCTCGGATGCGTTCGGATAGGCCGGGCACCAGCTTTCGATATCGGCAGGCACCATATCGACCAAAGGCTTGCCATGCGACTTGAGCGCCGAAATAGCGGCCCGCGTCCAAAGCGAATGCCCCCGCATATGTTGCCAGCGCGTGCGCGGCAGATTGCCCGGGCGCGCAGGCGGGCGCAGCGTCGTGGTGAACGGCGCAGTTTCAAGCGCGGGCGGTTCCTCATCAGCCTCCACCGCATCGGGAAAAGACAAAGAGGTCGCGGCGGTCTGCACCACGTTATCCACCTCCACCACAGGGGCGGGCTGTTTGGGAAGCTCGGCCCAAAGCAACGTGGGGCTCGTGCAGAGCAGCAGGGCAATCATGGCAGGTCTCATGACGCGCATAAGACCGCCCCAAAACCCAGTTGGCAAGCATGACGGCCTTGCAAGATCGGCAGATTTCCTCTGATCGGGAAACAGCGCCCCGCCCAGATGCCAGATTGTGGCCTATGGTTACGCTTTCATGCCCGCCCCCGCTGCAGAATTTTCCCGAAAGCTCCGCACCCCGGACACGGTTCCGCCCCATTGCCCGGTCAAACCTAAATCATCGACAAATAGCAGGCAGGACCGGCCCCAGATGAAGAAACTCTCGCATATGATCCCGTCCGCCTTGCAGGGGTTCTTTGGCAAACCCGCGCCCCAAGCGCCCGAGCTTGAACCGCTGGAAATGCCGCTGCTGCGCCGCCGTGCGCCGCGCGACGCCTTGCTGCGCATTTCCTGCCCCGACCCCACCGCCGAAGAGATGCAGCGCGACCGCCACCAATACCGCGCGCAATGGCTGGTGCGCCAAGAACGCTGGGATGAGATGGCAACCTTGTTGCATGACGCCGATATGCGCCGCGAAATGACACCGGGCGCCATGCCGGTGGCCGAACTGATGGCCTTTGGCGCGCGGGCGGATGTGATTCTCGCCGCGGAACACGCGCTTTACGACGGCAAACCGGCCAGCGACGCGCCGCTGATGGCCGGGATCGAAGCCTTGGAACATGTGCTGGCCGACCATGCCGAAAGCCCGGTGATCGCGGCCATCGTGGCCCAAGCGCATATGGACATCGGCTGGGCCTGGCGCGGGACGGGCTGGGACAGCGACGTGCCCGCCCGCAACCACGCGGCCTTTGCGGCGCATTTTGAACGCGCGGAGCAAATCCTCGCGCCATTCGACAAGGACACAGCCGCCTCGCCCCTGCTCGCGGCGACGCACTGTGCCCAACTGGGGGGAACCGGCGGTGACGCCCGCGCCGTGGCCGACCGCTACGCCCGGCTCATCGACCTGAACCCCGAAAACCCGCGCCCCATGCGGGCCATGGGCAACCACCTTCTGCCGCGGTGGCATGGCTCATATGACCAATTGGAACTCGAGGCCCGTCGCACTGCCGCGCGGACCGAAGAGTCATGGGGCGCGGGCGGCTATACATGGGTGCAATTCGACGCGATCAGCTGCGATGCGCGGGCCTGTGCCAATCTTGATGTGCCGTTTTTCATCGAAGGGTTGCGCGATATCCTCGCGCGTCGCCCCGATCCGCATACCGCCAACCTGTTGGCCGCCTATTGTGCCAGCGCCATCGGTCAAGCCACCCCGTCCGAGGATGCCGCAGGGGCCGTGCGCGCCGAGATCGCCGATTGCGCCCGCTGGATTGTACGGGACCATATGACGGAACTGCACCCGCTGCTCTGGGCTCATGCTGCACGCGGCTTCGACAACAACCTGCGCGTCCGCTCCGCCCGGCGCTTTGCCGCCTCGGGCCGGGATGAGGCGATGCGCATCATCACCGGCCTGTTCCAAGGCGAGATCGAAGCGGGCAAACGGGTCATTTTCACCGAAGGCCGCCGCCAGATTGCCATGCCGGGCTAGCCTGCCTCTTGAAGCGCGTGGTGCGCTCCAGTATGACCGGCCAAGTTCCAATTGACCGAAGGCGGCCGCGATGCTTGATCTGAGTTACGACACCCCGAAACCGCGCGTGATTGCCGGTGCCAAACATGACTGGGAACTGGTCATCGGGATGGAGGTGCACGCGCAGGTCGCGTCGAACGCGAAGCTCTTCTCCGGCGCCTCTACCAAATTCGGCGCGGAGCCCAACAGCAACGTGGCCTTCGTCGATGCCGCGATGCCCGGCATGCTGCCGGTGATCAACGAATATTGCGTCGAACAGGCCGTGCGCACCGGGCTGGGCCTCAAGGCCGAGATCAACCTGAAGTCCGCCTTCGACCGCAAGAACTACTTCTACCCCGACTTGCCGCAGGGCTATCAGATCAGCCAGCTTTATGAACCCATCGTGGGCGAAGGCGAAGTGCTGGTCGAGATTGGCGACGGCACCGCGCGGCTCGTGCGGATCGAGCGCATCCATATGGAACAGGACGCGGGCAAATCGATCCACGACATGGACCCGAATATGTCTTTCGTCGATCTCAACCGTACTGGCGTCTGTCTGATGGAAATCGTCTCGCGCCCCGACATTCGCGGCCCCGAAGAGGCCGCCGCCTACCTTGGCAAACTGCGCCAAATCCTGCGCTATCTCGGCACCTGCAACGGCGACATGCAGTCCGGCGCGATGCGCGCGGATGTGAACGTGTCGATCTGCCGTGTCGGACAATATGAGAAATATCAGGAAACGCAGGACTTCTCTCACCTAGGGACCCGTTGCGAGATCAAGAACATGAACTCCATGCGTTTCATCCAGCAAGCCATCGAAGTCGAAGCCAAACGCCAGATCGCAATTGTCGAAGCCGGTGGCGAAGTGGTGCAGGAAACGCGTCTCTTTGACCCCGACAAGCAAGAGACACGCTCCATGCGTTCCAAGGAAGAAGCGCATGACTACCGCTACTTCCCCGACCCCGATCTGCTGCCGCTGGAGATCGAGCAGGCTTGGGTGGATGAGATTGCTGCGAACCTGCCGGAACTACCGGACCAGAAGAAAGCGCGCTTTATCGGTGACTTCGGCCTGAGCGACTACGACGCCTCCGTGTTGACGGCTGACCTCGACAGCGCGGGCTACTTTGAGGCCGTGGCGCAGGGGCGCGATGGCAAGATGGCGGCGAACTGGGTGATCAACGAACTCTTCGGGCGCCTCAAGAAAGACGACAAGGGCATCACCGAAAGCCCGGTCACCCCGGCGCAGCTTGGCAGCATCGTCGATCTGATCGCGTCAGATGCGATTTCCGGCAAGATCGCCAAGGAAGTCTTTGAAATCGCCTACACAACTGGCCGCGACCCGGCAGAGATCGTGGAGACCGAGGGCCTGAAGCAGGTCACAGACACCGGGGCGATTGAAACCGCTGTAGATGAAATAATCGCCGCCAACCCCGATCAAGTCGCCAAGGCGCAGCAGAACCCGAAACTTGCGGGCTGGTTCGTCGGTCAGGTGATGAAAGCCACGGGCGGCAAGGCCAACCCCAAGGCCGTCAACGAAATCGTGTCGCGCAAGCTCGCCCAGCAATGAGCGAGACCCCGGCCCCCTTCCGTTCGAGAGAGATGAAGGTTCTCCCCGAATGGATTGATTTCAATGGTCATTTGAACATGGCCTATTACAACGTCCTGTTCGATCAGGGCGTTGACCAAGCCTATGGCGAAATCGGTCTGGGGCCGGAGTATCAACGCACGGGCTGCACCACCTATGTGGCCGAATTCCACGTCTGCTACTTGCGCGAATTGCATGAGGGTGACCGCGTCTACACCACCTTCCAATTGCTCGACCATGACGAGAAACGGTTTCACAGCTTTCAAGAGCTGTGGCACGTCGACGGTTGGCTCGCCGCCACCGCCGAAGGGTTAACGCTGCATGTGGACCAATCCGGCCCGCGTGTTGCCCCGATGCCGCAGCATATCCTGGCCCGTCTTGACGCGATGCGCCGCAGCCATGCCAAATTGCCCACACCGGCGCAGGCCGGTCGCAGCATCAGCATCCGCCGCAAATCCGCCTGAAACTCACCTGACGCGGCTCATGTCGCCAACCCAGCCGAGGCCCCTATGCGCTACGAATACAAGATCCTTCCCGCCCCCACCAAAGGGCAGAAAGCCAAAGGTCTGAAAGCCCCCGAAGCGCGCTTTGCCAATACGTTGGAAGAGTGCCTGAACGAACAGGCCGCCGAGGGCTGGGAGTACCAGCGGGCCGAGACATTGCCCTCGCAAGAACGCTCTGGCCTGACCTCAACGATGACAGAATGGCGCAATGTGCTGGTGTTCCGCCGTCTAGCCGCCGCCACCACCCAGCAGGATGACGCGGATCTTCTGCCCCCTCCTGCCGCCGCCGCAACACCTGCACTGGCAGCCACGATCGAGGGCGATGAGACGGCACTTCGCGCTGATGCACCAGCGTCCATCACACCCGATGATGAAGAGCCTATGAAAGAGGAGCCTGCCAAAGTGGCGACGCCTCCTGCTTTCCTCTCTAGCACCCCATCAAGCGAAACGTCAGAACAGGTTTCGCCGGAAAAAACCGACGAAACCAGCGATAAGTCAAAGCCCTAAACGCGGGGCTTATTCATCCAAATCAAGCGCCAGCGCATGAATGCGCCCCATCAGATCCGGCCCCAAGGCACTGTGCACCGCGCGGTGCCGCGCCAGCCGGTTCTGACCCTTGAAACGCTCTGAGCGGATGCGCACGTTGAAGTGGCTTTCGCCCCCCTCTTGAAACCCGGCATGACCGCGATGGCTTTCGCTGTCATCCACCACATCCAATTCTCGCGGCGCAAAAGCGGCTTCCAGCCGGTCTGAAATCTCTTGTGTTGTCGACATGTTTTTTACCTCGGCCCCCTTCAATCCTGCGACGCAGGGTATATGGTGACCGGCCTGAGTCGGAAAGGTCTATCCACATGCCAAAAGCTGATCCCTTCGGATTCGACATGTCCGTGTCGTCCTCCAAAAAGAAAAACCCCCGCGGCCGCCGCGGCATGTCCGGTGCGTCGGAAACCTCGACCCGGATTTGCGACCATGAGGGCTGCGACGAGCCGGGCAAGTTCCGCGCGCCCAAGGCCCCCGATGTGCTCGATGATTACTTCTGGTTCTGCCAGCAACACGTCCGCGAATACAACGCGAAGTGGAGCTTCTTTGACGGCACCACCGAAGCCGAGTTGAACGCTCAGATGTCCAAGGACAAGGTCTGGGAACGCGCCACCAAGCCGCTCGGCGACCCCGAGCAGCGTGCATGGGCCCGCCTCGGCATCGAAGACCCGCATCAGGTTTTGGGCAAGAACGCGACCCAGAACCCCGGCAAGGGCCAACAAGCGGGCCGCCGCCTGCCCCCGACCGAGCGCCGCGCGATCGAGATTCTCGAAGCCAAGGACACATGGACCAAACCCGAGGTCCGCAAGGCCTACAAAGCGCTGATCAAAGTACTGCACCCCGATATGAACGGCGGCGACCGCAGTCAGGAAGAGCAGTTGCAGCTGGTCGTCTGGGCATGGGATCAAATCAAGGGCAGCCGCAACTTCAAGGACTGATCCCACAACCGGACCAGCGGCCGGTTGCGGATAATGCCAGTTGCCCCTTCCCCTTGCGGATATGCACGATATGTTGCACCAGATACGCGCGCGGCCCCGACCGCGCGCCTAACGAAAAGGATGACGAGCGATGGCCGACGGTGCACTGGAACATGACATGAAACCCACCGAAGAACTCTCGGTGCGCGATGTCTTTGGCATCGACACCGATATGGTCGTCAAAGGTTTCCCGCAGCGCACCAGCCGCGTGCCGGACATCGACAGCACCTATAAGTTCGACCCTGACACCACGCTGGCGATCCTCGCAGGTTTCACCCACAACCGCCGCGTCATGATCCAAGGCTACCACGGCACCGGCAAATCGACCCATATCGAACAGGTCGCTGCGCTGCTGAACTGGCCCACTGTGCGCGTCAACCTCGACAGCCACATCAGCCGGATTGACCTCATCGGTAAGGACGCGATCAAACTGCGCGATGGCAAGCAGGTTACCGAATTCCACGAAGGCATCCTGCCCTGGGCGCTACGCAATCCGACGGCGATTGTGTTTGACGAATACGACGCAGGCCGCGCCGATGTGATGTTCGTGATCCAGCGCGTGCTGGAGCATGACGGCAAGCTCACGCTGATGGATCAGAACGAGATCATCACCCCGCATCCCTATTTCCGCCTCTTTGCCACGGCCAACACCGTGGGCTTGGGCGATACCACCGGGCTTTATCACGGCACCCAGCAGATCAACCAAGCGCAGATGGACCGTTGGTCGCTTGTTGCCACGCTGAACTACCTCAGCATCGACGCCGAGACCGCCATCGTGCTGGCCAAGAACCCGCATTACAACACCGACAAGGGCCGCAAGACCCTCAAGCAGATGGTGACTGTGGCGGACCTCACGCGGACCGCCTTCATGAATGGCGAACTGTCCACCGTGATGTCGCCCCGTACCGTGATCGCATGGGCCCAGAACGCTGAAATTTTCCGCAATGTCGGCTATGCTTTCCGGCTGTCCTTCCTCAACAAATGCGATGAGTTGGAGCGCCAGACCGTGGCCGAGTTCTACCAGCGTCTGTTTGACGAGGAACTGCCCGAAAGCGCGGCCAGCCTCAGCTTGGGCTAAGCCGTTTACACCACCAACCAAGCATAAAGGGGCGCTGATATCAGCGCCCCTTTATCGTTCAGGCTGTGGCCCCGTACTTAGTTGACAGGTGCGGGCTCAGTGGTGACCGCGTTGGGGTCTTGCGGGGCAGCATTTTCAAGCGCCTGCTGCTCGGCTTCCATATCCTGCGCGGTTTTAAAGGCCTCTGCGGCTTCAAGGTCGGTCTTCGTGGCCGAGGATACCAGACGCAGCGTGCCGCTTTCGTCAGTCATGGTCGACAGACTGTCCATTTTCACGGCAACCCATTTTTCACCCATGCCGAGGAAACCACCAACACCGATCACGACACCTTCGACGGTGCCATCAAGATTGACGATCAGGTCATCTACATCGCCGATCTTTTCACCTGCGTCGGAATAGACGTTGCTGCCAATCAGGTCGTCGGCGAGAATCGTGTTCTCGCTTTGCATGGTGATCTGACCTTCAACCGGCTTTGCAGGCTCTTCTGCCGGCGCCTCGGCGGTTGTGTCAGCGGGGGCGACGGTGTCGCCCAACGGCTCCGTTGCCGGGGCCTCTGCCGTGTCTTCGGTCATCGGCTCGGTCGTGGCCGGTGCTTCGGCAGTGTCGGTGGCGGCGTCCGTGTCGGGTGCCTCTGCGGTATCAGCCTCCATCTCGGCGTCAGCTTCAGGTGCTTCAGCCGTGTCGGCTTCCATCTCGGCTTCGCCTTCGGGCGCTTCAGCCGTGTCGGTTTCGGTTTCGGACTCTACCGCATCATCGCTGGCCTTGGCCCCGCTGCTCTGTGTCGCCTCATCGGTCTGAGGCGCTTCGGCAGTGGCCTCGTCTGATGCGGGTTTTGTCGCATCCTGTGCGGTGGCGGCCAAAGGCGCGGCCCCCAAAACAGCGATCATAGCCAGACGGCTCGCATGTTGCATAAAGTTGGTCATTTCCTTACTCCTACTTGCTGAGACGCGTTGCTGCCAGGGTTCAGAGAGGCACCGGTGCGTCGACTGCTGGAGAAATGCCGATCTGCGGGTGGGGGTTCCCGCTCAGCGGGTGCTATGGGCGGAAACTGGCGTATTGATTGCACGCCCCTGCCCCTTTGACCCTTCCGCGAAAACCTGCCAAACCTCATGTCGAAGCTGACAGAGGCATGGGCTCATGAAGAAATCCGACAACCCCGCTGACGCATTCAAAAAGGCCCTCGCAGAGGCCACCAAAGTGATGGCCGATGATGCCGAGCTGAACGTCAGCTACTCCGTTGATCCGTCAGGGCTTTCTGGTGACGCGATGCGCCTGCCGCAGGTCAGCCGACGGATGACCCGTGAGGAGGTTTTACTGGCCCGTGGCACCGCCGACGCCCTGGCGTTGAACCGCCGCTACCATGATGCCGCTACCCACGCCCGCTATGCCCCGCAAGGCGACATGGCGCGCGAACTCTATGAGGCGATGGAGACCGCCCGTTGCGAGGCCATGGGCGCGCGCGACATGCCCGGCACCGCGGGCAATATCGACGTCAAGATCAAGCACGAGGCCCTGCGCCGCGGCTACGATCAGGCGAAACAGGCCAGCGACGTGCCGCTTTCGGTCGCGGCGGGCTATATGGTGCGTCATATGGCGACCGGGCGCCCCCTGCCCGCAGGGGCCGAGAACGCCATGGAACTCTGGCGCGGCTTTATCGAAGATCAGGCGGGCGGCACCCTAGAGGGGATCGACGGCAGCCTTGCCGATCAGGCCGATTTCGCGCGACTGGCGCGCAAGATGATCTCGGACCTTGGCTATGGCGATCAATTGGGTGACGACCCCGACAGCCAAGACGACGAGCAGGAGGATCAGGCCGAAGAGGGCTCCGAAGAGGAGCAAGACCCCGACAGCACTGGCCAAGACGATCAGGACGAGGAAGAGGCCGAAGGCACGCCCGAAAACTCTCAAGAGCAGCAGCAGGACGAAAGTCAGGCGCAGGTCTCGATGGATGACGAGGCGGATCAAGAATTGGGCGATGAGGCGGATATGCCCGAGGGCGATGCACCCATGGACCCGCCGCCCCCGCCGCCTGTCTCTGATGCCGATCCTGAATACCGCGTCTATCTCGGCGAGCATGACGAGGTGATCGGGGCCGAGGAATTGGCCGAACCGATCGAATTGGAACGTCTGCGCGCCTATCTGGATCAGCAACTTGAGCCGCTGAAAGGCGCTGTGGGCCGTTTGGCCAACAAGTTACAACGCCGTCTGCAAGCGCAGCAGAACCGTTCGTGGGAGTTCGACCTCGAAGAAGGCACGCTGGACGCGGGCCGTCTGGCGCGGGTCGTGGCCAACCCCACCACGCCGCTCAGCTTCAAGGTTGAGAAGGACACCGAGTTCCGCGACACTGTGGTGACGCTGCTGCTGGACAACTCCGGCTCTATGCGCGGGCGGCCCATCTCCATCGCCGCGATCTGCGCCGATGTTCTGGCCCGCACGCTGGAGCGCTGCAACGTCAAGGTCGAGATCCTCGGCTTTACCACCCGCGCATGGAAGGGCGGTCAGGCGCGCGAAGCATGGCTGAATGACGGGCGCCCTGCCCAGCCGGGACGCCTGAATGACCTGCGCCACATCATCTACAAATCCGCTGATGCCCCATGGCGGCGGACCCGCGACCACTTGGGTTTGATGATGAAAGAAGGCCTGTTGAAAGAGAACATCGACGGGGAAGCGCTAGAATGGGCGCACCGGCGCATGTTGGCACGGCATGAGGCGCGCAAGATCCTTATGGTGATTTCCGATGGGGCACCGGTGGATGACAGCACGCTTTCGGTGAACCCGGCCAATTACCTTGAGAAACATCTGCGCGACGTGATTGCGATGGTTGAAAAGCGCCGCGCGGTGGAGCTTTTGGCGATCGGCATCGGCCATGATGTGACGCGCTATTACGACCGCGCCGTGACGATCACGGATGTGGATCAGTTGGCCGGGGCGATGACCGAACAGCTTGCCGCGCTCTTTGACAGTGATCCGCGCAAACGGGCGCGTGTCATGGGCATGCGTCGCGTGGGCTGAAGCTGCAGGATCGGTATTTGAAAAAGGATGAAGGAGGGGCGTGTGTTCCAGAGTTTCGAGGTCACCGCGCGTCCTGAGCAGGGGCCGCCACGGCTGGAAGCGCTGCGCGGGGAGTTGGCGCGGGCAGGGTTGGATGGATTTTTGGTGCCGCGTGCCGATGCGCATCAGGGGGAATATGTCGCTCCGCGCGATGATCGTTTGGCATGGCTGACGGGATTTACCGGATCGGCAGGCTTTTGTGCGGCACTGCGGGATGTGGCGGGGGTCTTTATCGACGGGCGTTACCGCACGCAGGTCAAGGCGCAGGTGGCGGAGGTCTTTACGCCTGTGCCTTGGCCCGAGGTGTCTTTGGCCGATTGGTTGAAGGACCAATTGCCTGAGGGCGGTGTGGTTGGTTTCGACCCGATGTTGCATACGCCCGGGCAGATGGACCTTTTGGTGGAAGCATTGGCGGGCTCTGGCATTGAGCTGCGACGCAGCGAAAATATGGTGGATCGGGTTTGGGAGAACCAGCCTGCGGCACCGATGGGCCAGGTGGCGGCCCACCCTGAGCGCTTTGCCGGGGAAAGCCATGCCGCCAAACGGCAACGTTTGGCGGCAGACCTGCGCGCGGCGGGGCAGAAGGCGGCGTTGATCACCCTTCCCGACAGCCACAACTGGTTGTTGAACATTCGCGGGCAGGACATTCCGCGCAATCCCGTGGCTCATGGCTTTGCCGTTTTGCATGACGACGCGCGGGTTGATTTATTTATGGCGGCTGAGAAACTGGCGGATGTGGCGGACCATTTGGGGCCGGAGGTGGTGCAGCATGGCCCCGCGGGCCTGCCTGATTACCTGCGCGCGTTGGAAGGGCCGGTGCGGCTTGATCGGCAGTCGGCGCCGGTGTTGTTCGCGGACCTGCTGGGGGACTGCGCTCAGGCGGGGGATGACCCCTGTGCCCTGCCCAAAGCCTGCAAGAATGACGCCGAGATTGCCGGCGCGGCGGAGGCGCACCTGCGCGATGGCGCGGCAATGGCGGAGCTGCTCGCCTGGCTGGATGCGCAGCCTCCCGGCACGATCACAGAGACACAGGTGGTGCGGCAGTTGGAAGGTTTGCGCCGCCGGGATCCGTCCTTACGTGACATCAGCTTTGAGACGATCTCGGGCAGCGGGCCGCATGGGGCGATCATCCATTACCGGGTGAATGAGGAAACCGACAGCCTGCTGCAGGAGGGACATCTCTTAGTGCTCGACAGTGGCGGTCAGTACCTTGACGGGACCACGGATATCACCCGCACCATTGCCATCGGCAGCCCCGATCAGGATGCCCGCAGCGCCTTTACGCGGGTGTTGTCGGGCATGATCGCCATGAGCCGTCTACGGTGGCCGCGCGGGCTGGCTGGGCGGGATATTGAAATGCTCGGGCGTCTGCCGCTTTGGATGGCGGGGCAGGATTTCGATCATGGCCTGGGGCATGGCGTTGGCGCTTACCTGTCGGTGCATGAGGGGCCGCAGCGGCTGAGCCGGATGAGCCATGTGCCGTTGCAACCGGGTATGATCCTGAGCAATGAGCCGGGTTATTACCGCGAAGGGGCGTTTGGCATTCGGATTGAGAACCTTTTGGTGGTGCAGGAGGCCCCCGCCCTGCCCGGCGGTGACGCGCATCGCAAGATGCTCGATTGGCGCACCCTGACGCTCGTGCCGATTGACCGGCGATTGATTGATGTGGAGGCGCTTAGCCCCGAGGCGCGCGATTGGCTGAACGTTTATCACCGCGACGTTGCGGAAAAGATCGGGCCGCGGGTATCACCTGTTACAAAACTGTGGTTGGATGCGGCAACGGCGCCCCTATGAGCGTCCGATTTCAGTAAGCTAGGGGGGTACGGCATGTCCGACCATATTACGATTACTCCGGCCCAAGGCACATGGGTTGTTCGCGCTGGCGGGGCCGTGCTGGGCGAGACCACAGGCGCGCTCGAGCTGCGCGAAGGGGACCACGCGCCGGTGATCTATTTCCCGCGCGGTGACATCGCGATGGCCTTCCTTGATGGCTCAGACAAGACCAGCCATTGCCCCTACAAGGGCGACGCCAGCTATTTCTCGGTCGTGACCAAGAGCCGTACCTTGCAAGATGCCGTCTGGTCCTATGAAGACCCGAAAGCGGATGTGGCCGAGATCAAAGGGTATCTGGCTTTCACGCCGATGGACGAAATCGCCATCGAACGTATCTGAGCGCGGCTCAGGAATGCTCCTCTGCCGCGGTGGCGGCGAGGGCGCGATTATAGGCCTTCAGCGCATCGACGTGGAACAGCGCGCCCAGCAGTTCGGGCGGCGCATCGGCGCTGAGGGTGACCACCGGGATGAAGTTGGAATGGGTCTGGTCGAACAACGGCAAGGCGGCCTCTAGCGTGGCGCTGCCGTCGATATAGGTGCCCTTGTCGATCAAATCCCAACAGGCCTCCTCCGAAGCCGCGTCTTCGTCATCGGGGCGGCGCATGATCCGGCCCACCATGAACATCGACAGCAGATAGGCCTGCGGGCCTGCAGCGAGATGAATGCCGCGCCGCTCCATCTGGGTGAGGAAGAATGACCGGTCGACCAAACGGGAGGCCAGCGCCGTCGACATGCTGACGGCAACCATCACCGCCAGACCGGTTTGCCAGTCGCCTGTCATCTCGAAAACGATCAGCGTGGTGGAGATCGGCGCGCCCAGCACGGCGGCGGCCACCGCGCCCATCCCCGCCAGCGCATAGAGCGAGGAAGAGCCGGAGATCTCAGGGAAAACGCCGGTGGCGATCAAGCCAAAGGCCAGCCCTGTGAGAGCGCCCACCATCAGCGAGGGCGAAAAGACACCGCCGCCCATCCGCCCCCCCAGAGTGATCGCGACGGCGGCGACTTTGAGAACCGCGAAGATGATCACCTCATGCAGTACCAGCTCGCCCACCAGCGCGCGGGAGGTCGTCTCATAGCCGACACCGATGATATGCGGGAACCAGAGAGCGATGATGCCAAGGATCGCCCCCGCCATCGCCGGGCGCAGCCAACGCGCCAGCCCGGTCCGGGCTTGCAGGTAGTTGCCAAAATCCTCGGCCCAAAAGATTGACCGCATCAGCACGACAGAGACCAGACCGCAGGTCAGCCCCAGCAACAGGAAGGCGGGCAGTTCGACGTAAAATTGCACATCCCCAAGGCTGGGCAAGACGAACTCGGTCAAGCCGCCGAACTCCAGCCGGTTGATCACCGTGCCCGCAGCCGAAGCGATGACGATAGGGGCGAAAGCATGGACCGCGAAATGCCGCAGCACGACTTCGAGCGCGAAAAGCGCGCCGGCGATGGGGGCGTTAAAGCTCGCGGAAACCGCCGCCGCCACGGCGCAGCCCAACAGATCACGACCGGTGATTCCATCGGCCTTGATAAAGCGGCTGACCTTGGTCGAGATCACGGCGGCCAGATGCACCACCGGCCCTTCGCGTCCAGATGAGCCGCCCGTCGAGAGGGTGATGAGCGAAGCCAGTGCCGAGGCCACCCCGGCGCGCGTTTCGACCCGACCGTCGTGCAGGGCGGCCCCGAGGATCACATCGCCGACGCTGCGGGCACGCCCGTCGCGGGTAAAGCGGTGCAGGATCAGCCCAACAAGTAGCCCGCCCAACGTGGGGATCAGCACCACCCAATACCATGGCAACCCGGCGAGAAAGCTGTGCAGAAATTGCACGTCGTCCGTGCCGTAAAGCGTGGCCTGTAACCAGTTGATCCCTTTGCGAAAGAACAAGGCCGCGAAGCCCGCCGCAATGCCCACCAACAACGCGATGAACCAAAAGGTGATCTTGCCCGGCCCCCGGGTGCGCAGCACCGTCCAGCCCTGCTTGCAGCCGCAGAGCGCCTGATGCAATTGTTGGGAAAAGAATGCGTTATCTTGCGGAGGCATGGGACTTGGACCAGTTGGACCCTTTCTGTCTAGGGCAAGCTGACCTTGGGTAAAACCGCCATTTAAGAAGTCGTCGCGCCCTGTTGCCCGTTAAGCAATGCCTCGGCTGCCGCGCGGGCGGCATCGGTGATGGTATCGCCCGCGAGCATCCGCGCGACTTCGTCCACCCGTTCTTCGGGGGCGAGTGCCGTGACCGTTGAGGTGGTCATGCCCTTGGCAACCGATTTGGCCACGCGCCAGTGATGCGCGCCCAATGCCGCGACCTGCGGCGAGTGGGTGACGACCAGCACTTGCCCTTCAGCCGCCAGCGCTTTCAGGCGGCGGCCGACGGCGTCTGCGGTGGCGCCCCCTACCCCGCGGTCGATCTCATCAAAGATCAGGGTCAGGCCCGATTGGCTTTGTGTCAGGCAGACTTTCAGCGCCAAGAGGAACCGGCTAAGTTCCCCGCCCGAGGCGATCTTGCCCAAAGGCCCGGCAGGCGCGCCGGGGTTGGTCGCCACGGTGAAGGACACCGCATCGCGCCCCTCAGGGCCTGCGGGCTCGTCGGTCAATTGGGTCTGGAACACCGCGCGCTCCATCTTGAGCGGGGCAAGCTCCGCCGCCACCGCCTTGTCGAGTTTGACCGCGGCCTTGCGGCGTTTCGTCGTCAGTGCTTCGGCGCGCTCGTCGTAAAGCGCCTGTGCGTCGCGCACGGTTTTCTCTAATCCCACCTGCGCGGCCTCACCCGCATCGAGCGCATCGAGCTTGGCGCGCAGCGTGTCGGCGAAACCGGCCAATTCATCGGGCTGCACATCATGCTTGCGCGCCAAGCCGCGGATCGCAAAGAGCCGCTCTTCGCAGGCTTCCAGCTCATAGGGGTCGAACGACATGCCGTCGATCGCATCGGCCACGCCGGACATTGCTTCGTCCAGTTCCACCATAGCGCGGTTCAGCGCGGCAAGCGGACCTTCCAACGCGCCTTCGGCCTTGTCGGCGACGCCATCAAGCCAGCGCAGCGCGTCGCCCATGGCCGTCTCTGCCCCGCCTTGGCCCAACAACTCATAAGCGTTGACCACATCGCGGCGGATTTTTTCGGCGCCCTGCATCTGGCGGCGGCGGGTGTCGAGGGTGGCTTCCTCGCCCGTTTCGGGGGCGAGCTTGTCCAGTTCCGCCACCGCATGGCGCAGGAACTCTTCTTCGGCGGCGATGGCCTCGCGCTCAGCGGCGGCAGCGGCGGCCGCTTTGCGCGCCGCACCAAGGGCCGTCCAAGCCTCCCGCACCGCTGCAATCGCGCGGTCATTCCCGGCGTAATCGTCAAGGATGGCGCGGTGGCCGCGCGGGTTCAGCAATCCGCGATCGTCGTGCTGGCCGTGCAGTTCCACCAATGTTTCAGACAGGCGCCGCAGCACCTCGCCCGAGCAGCGGCGGTCATTGACCCAAGCAGTCTTGCGCCCCTCGGAGGTGTTGATGCGGCGCAGGATCAATTCATCCCCGGCAGGCAGACCCGCATCTTCGAGCACCGCATGGGCCGGGTGGCCGGGCGGCAGGTCGAACCAAGCGGTCACTTCCCCCTGTGCTGCCCCCTGGCGTACCAGATCGGCGCGACCGCGCCAGCCCAGAACGAACCCAAGTGAATCCAACAAGATAGACTTGCCCGCGCCGGTCTCACCGGTGAGCACGTTCAGACCCGGTTGGAAGCCAAGCTCCAGCCGGTCGATGATCAGCATGTCCGAGATATCAAGTCCGCGCAGCATCTAGAACCGTCGGATGGGCAACCCCACCCCCCTTAAAGCCACTCGCCCTTGATGGTCTGGCGATAGGCTGCACCCAGCCAGTTGTCCTTGTAGAAGGCCGGCGCAAGGCCGCGCCCGGTCAGCAGTTTGTAGCTGTCCTCATACCACTCAGAGCCACGGTAGTTGTGGCCAAGGATGGCCCCCGCCGTCTGCGCCTCATGGTTCAGACCCAGCGACAGATAGGCTTCGACCAAACGGTGGAGGGCTTCGGCGGTATGGGTCGTGGTCTGGAAATCCTCGACCACCACGCGGAAGCGATTGATCGCGGCAGTATGGTGATCGCGGCGCAGATAGTAGCGGCCAATCTCCATTTCCTTGCCCGCCAGATGGTCAAACGCGAGGTCGAATTTCAGGATCGCAGAGCGGGCATATTCGCTGTCGGGGTAGCCTTCGATCACGGCGCGCAGGGATTGCAGCGCTTGGAAGGTTAGTCCTTGATCGCGGCCCACTTCATCGATCTGGTCATAATAGCTCAGCGCCAAGAGATACTGCGCATAGGCGGCATCATCTTCGGCGGGATAGAAATCAATGAATCGCTGCGCAGCCGAGCGGCTGTTGGGGTAGTCCTGATCCTTGTGATAGGCGAAAGCCTGCATGATCAGCGCGCGTTTGGCCCATTCGGAATAGGGATAAAGGCGCTCGATCTCGGCGAAATAAAACGCCGCCTCACCCGGATTGTTGTTGGTCAACTCATATTCGCCGCGCTCAAAGATCTGCTCGGCTGAATAGGTCTCAAGCGGGATTTCCTGCGGGTTGAAAAAGCTGCCGTCCGATCGTCCGTCACCACCGCCGCAGGCCGCCAATGTTGCGACCAGAAGCACCGCACTGATCGTCCGCTTGCGCGATCCTGCTACCGTCATGCCCGCACCCCTTGCATCGTCCAACCCATGGTCTTTGACCCTCTTGCGCATGTGACTAGCACAATAATCTGCGTTGCAAAACGCCCATTCCACCCCCGCCCGCAGCCGGGTGCGCGGTGGCGCATCGCTGGGTCAGACTTGTCACTTCGGCTTAGTGAATACAAGGCATTGGCAGGGCGTTCAATGGCACTTCGCCGCCTAAGCGCTCTGCGGTTCGCGGTGTTTTCGACCTGCTGCCAGATCAAGCAACCTGCGGGATTTCGCCCCAAATCAGCCCGGAGCCCGGCAACCGTGCCGTTTGCGCCGCGTCACAGGCCACCAGACGCACGGCGTCCGGTGTGGCAAAGAGCGCGCGCAGCAGCGTGTTGGTCAGCGAATGGCCCGCGCGTTTGCCTTCGTAATGGCCCAACAGCGGTGCACCCGCCAGCGCCAGATCGCCAAGCGCGTCGAGCATCTTGTGGCGCACAGGCTCATCCGCGTGGCGCAGACCACCGGGGCTGACCACCGCATCGCCGTCGAAAACCACCGCGTTCTCGCCCGCTTCACCGCCGAGCGCCAGACCATTGGCCTGCATCGCTTCGACATCGGCCCGACGGCAGAAGGTGCGGCTGTCGCAAAGTTCGCGTGCAAAAGAGCCGTTGTTCATGATCAGCGACTTGTGCTGTTGACCGATGGCCGCATCGGCAAAATCAATCTCAAAGTCGATCTGCAGCGTGTCCGCCGGAGAGATCGTAGCCGTCGCATCACCGTCTTGCACGCTCACGGTTTTGAGCACTTCAAACGCCATCACCGGGGCCGCAAGCTGACGCAAACCGCGCTGCATGATGCCGCGCACGAAAGGCAGGGAGGAGCCATCGAGGATCGGCACTTCGGGGCCGTCGATCTCAATCAAAAGGTTATGGATGCCACAGCCAGCAATGGCCGCCATCAGATGCTCAACGGTAGAGATCGACAGGCCAGTGGGGTTTTCCAACTTGGTGCAGAGCGGCGAGCGGTTCACCGCGTCCCAGCGGGCGGGGACCAGTCGGTCGCCCACAGCCACATCGCTGCGCGAGAACCAGATGCCATGGTGGGCGGAGGCCGGGCGCAGAGTCACCGTCGCAGGCTGACCGGAGTGCAGGCCTGTGCCAGAAAAACTTACTGCTGATTTGATCGTTGTCTGCACCGGGTCATCCTCAAGCTTCGAACATCTTCTTGTGTGTTGAACTCTGGATTAAGGCGCTGGTTCGTTTTGCTCAACTCAATCTTTGCAACGGTCTGAAACATGCCCGTAACATTTGGGCGCTAGCGTGCCGACCTTATTGCAAAACCCTGTTATAAAACGAAAAAGGGCCGCCCTAAGGCGGCCCTTTCGTCATCTATCGTGATCGGATCAGTTGGCCTGACGGCGCAGGAACGCGGGGATTTCAATGCGCTCTTGATCAGGATCGTTGCTTTCTTGCGGTTGCGGAGCGGCTGCAGAAGCGCGAGTCTGAACCGGCGGTTGCTGGCGCGCAGGGCGGGCTTGCGCTTCGCCTTCGGCGTGGCCGGTCATCCGGTTGATCAGAGAGTTGATGCCAAAGCGACCTTTATCGCCCTGCTCACCCTGCTGCTGCTGTGCCTGACGGTGCTGTTCGGGCGCTGCTTTTTGGGCGGCGGCGCGCAGGCGGGCCAGTGCTTCGGGGGACGGCGTGCCGGGTGTCGGGGCGCGCGGTGCAACAAAGGCTTCGGGCTCGGCCTCAATGGCTTCTTCCTGACGCGGCTCGAATGCGGCCACCTCGGGCTGATAGGCCGGAGCGGGCAGACCGTCGTCATCTTCGACAACGTTCTCTTCTTCATACTGATCCTGGACCGGCTGAAGGTCTTGGAACAGGGCGGCTTGCTCAACTTCCTGCTTCATTTCGGCAGCAACCGGCGCGGCGGCAGGCGCTTGCGCGGCAGAGACCGGCGCCACATCGTCAACCGACACGTTCTGGCGCAGCGGCTGGCTCATGGAGCGGCGCGGAACCGGCATTTCGGTGTTCACATCGGTGGCGTCGATCCCTGTAGCGACAACGCTGACGCGCATCAGGCCACCAAGGCTTTCGTCCAGCGTGGAGCCGACGATGATGTTCGCTTCGGGGTCCACTTCTTCGCGGATACGGTTCGCCGCTTCGTCGAGTTCGAACAGCGTGAGGTCGTGACCGCCGGTGATGTTGATGAGAACGCCCTTGGCACCGCGCAGGCTGATTTCGTCCAGCAGCGGGTTGGCGATGGCTTTCTCGGCGGCTTGGATGGCGCGATCTTCGCCCTCGGCCTCGCCTGTGCCCATCATCGCTTTGCCCATCTCGTCCATCACGGCGCGCACGTCGGCAAAGTCGAGGTTGATCAGGCCCGGACGAACCATCAGGTCGGTCACGCCCTTCACACCTTGGTACAGCACGTCATCGGCAAGCGAGAAGGCTTCGGTGAAGGTGGTCTTTTCGTTGGCCAGACGGAACAGGTTCTGGTTGGGAATGATGATCAGCGTGTCGACGACCTTTTGCAGCGTCTCAACACCGTCTTCGGCCTGACGCATGCGCTTGGCGCCTTCAAACTGGAAAGGCTTGGTCACGACGCCAACAGTCAGAACGCCCAGTTCACGCGCGGCCTGCGCGATGATCGGTGCCGCACCTGTACCGGTGCCGCCGCCCATACCTGCGGTGATAAAGCACATATGCGCGCCGGCGAGGTGGTCGACGATCTGCTCAATGCTCTCTTCGGCAGCGGCGGCGCCAACGCTGGCACGGGCGCCCGCACCCAAACCTTCGGTAACCTTGATGCCCAGCTGGACGCGGTTTTCGGCCTGTGCCTGCTGCAGCGCTTGAGCGTCGGTGTTCGCCACGACGAAATCAACACCATCAAGCTGCTTCTCGATCATGTTGTTGACCGCGTTGCCGCCTGCCCCACCAACACCAAAGACGGTGATACGGGGTTTCAGATCATCTTGTCCTGGCATTGAAAGGTTGAGTGTCATGTGCTGTCCGCCTGTCCAGTTATCCGCGTTCTGCGGGAGTTTTTCGACCAAATTTACCCGACCCTACCGGGCTAGGGCCGGATCGTCACCTAAAAAACATCGTTTTGACGCTAAATATGGGCAGAAACTTGCCAGTTTCCGCCTTATCTCGGGTGTCTCACCCGATATTGCGGTCACCAGTTGTCTCTAAACCATTTGACGGCGCGTTTGAGCGACCGGGACGGATAGCGGTCGGCGGGAATGTCGAAATCCCACCATTCGTCCTGCGGATGCGCCGCAAAGAGCGCGAGGCCCACCGAGCTGGCAAAGCCCGGCCCTGTTGCGGCTTGTGGCAGCCCGTGCACCCGCAGCGGGCGGCCCAGACGGACCTGCTGGCCGAGTATCTTGCTGGCAAGCCCATCAAGGCCCGGTATCTGGCTGCCTGCGCCGGTAAGTACAATCTGTTGGCTGGGCAAGTGGTCAAAACCGGCAGCATCCAGCCGAACGCGAACCTCTTCGAGGATCTCTTCGACGCGCGGGCGCATGATGCCGATCAATTCGGCCCGGCTGGCGGTGCGGCGGTCGTGTTCATAATCGCCCGTCTCGCCGCCGATCTCGATCATGTCACGGTCGTCCATGCCGGTCGCATGTACCCCGCCATAGAAGGTCTTGATCCGCTCGGCATTGGCCATCGGCACTTGCAGGCCCATGGAGATGTCAGAGGTGACGTGATCCCCGCCCATACGCACGGTGTCGGCATAGATCATGTGTTTCTTGATAAAGATCGACACGCCGGTTGTGCCGCCGCCAAAGTCGATACAGGCCGCGCCGAGTTCCTGCTCGTCCTCAACCAGCGCCGAGATGCCCGAGGCATAGGAGGATGACGCGATCCCGGCCAGTTCCAGATCACAGCGTTTAATGCAATGCGCGAGGTGTTGGACCGTATCGGCATCGACGGTAAGCATATGCATGTCGACGGACAGGCTGTTGCCCAACTGCCCGCGCGGATCAGCCAGACCACTGCGGTGATCCAGCGCAAAGTTCACCGGCTGGGCGTGCAGCACCTCACGGCCCTCGCCGTATTCCGGCACGTCACAGCCCGCCAGCACGCGCGCCACGTCTTGCTCCGAGACCGACTGCCCCTCTAACTCGACAGAGGCATCCAGCCCGTAGCTGCGCGGCTCCCCGCCCGAGAAACAGGCGATGACATGGTCGACCCGGATGCCAGCCATCTTCTGTGCGGCCTGAAGTGCGGTGCGGATCGCGCGCTCGGTCTCGCCCATGGCGCAAATCTCACCAAAGCGCACACCGCGCGAGCGGGTGGTCGCCGCCCCGATGACCCGAAACCCCGACTGCCCGGCCAAAGAGCCGATGTCGCCATTCTCTCCGTCATGGGTAATGCCGTCAAACCGCAGCACCAGACAGGCGATCTTGGAACTGCCCACGTCCAGAATGGCCACCACCCCGCGCTGGATCGCCAATTTGCGCATGTGCCGCATCGAACGCTGACTGTCGTATAGGTCCATCATTTCGTTACTGTCCCGATTCCAATGGCCATCTTACTGGCCGGAAAGCTGCCTGATGTGCCACCATTCGCGGGTGGCATCTTCGTTCATTCTTAGGGTTGGTCTTGCCGCCAACCGCATGTCCACACGCGCCACATCCCGCGTGAGGACTTCTTGTGCGCCTTCCAGCGCGATCACCCGTTCCAGCGCTTGCAGCGCATTTTCTTCGGGCAACATGATCGTCTGATTGCGATCCAAAACCACGTCCCAGCGGCGCCCACCAACCCGAACCAAGCCGCGCAGCCGGTCACCCAAAACATTGGCGGCCCCAATCAGTTTGAGCGCCTCGGGCACCGCCTTGGCGGCCCCTGCCCCGGCGATCAGGGGCAGATCGGCATGATCGCGCCGCGCTTCGATCCGTGCCACATGCGCGCCGGTGTTGTCCACCAGCGCCAGCCCGGTCTCACTGCGCCAGACGGCCACAGGCACGCGCGGGGTCACGTCGATTTGCAGCACGCCACCGGGGCGGATGCGGACGTTAGCTTGTTTGACCCCGTCGATATCAGTGATCTTTTCGCGGATCTGCGGCAGGTCGAGGTCGAAAGAGGAAAGCGGGAATTCCAGCGGCAGCGCGGTGCGAATTTCAGACGACAGCAGGTCGCTTGCGCCGTCGATGGCCATGAGCTTGACCATGAACTCCGGCCGCTCCTCAATGCTGGCGCGGACATCGGCGATGGCCTGCACCACGGTGCCGCGGCGCTCTTCGTCGGCCATATAGATCGTGCCTGCCAGCAGGCTCAGCGTGAAGGGCAGCCCGACGCGCAGGGCAAAGCGAAAGCCGGGCGTCAGCATCAGCCGCTGCATGCGCCACGACCACCGCGAGGGGGCGGGATCGGCTTTGCCAGCCTCCGGGCGGCGGCGGATCAGCGATCGCATGAAGCATCCTCCACCATCCAAGCGCAAAGCTCAGGGAATGAAATGCCGCAGGCGGCGGCCTGTTCGGGCGACAGCGAGGTGGCGGTCATGCCGGGCTGGGTGTTGGTCTCAAGCAGGATCAGCCCCGCAGGTCCACGCGCCTCGTCCCAGCGGAAATCGGTGCGGCTGATGCCCTTGCAGCCAAGCGCCACATGGGCGCGGCGGGCATAGTCGAAACACAGATCGGTGATCTCTTGCGGCAGATCGGCGGGCACCACATGGCGCGAGCCGCCGGGCTTGTATTTCGCGTCGTAATCATACCAGCCGGTGGTGATGATATCCGTCACCGCCAACGCACGGTCGCCCATCACGGTGGTGGTCAGCTCACGCCCCGGCGCGAAGGTCTCGACCATCACCTCTGCGGGCATGTCTTCAGACAGTTGCGGGGGGCCGTTGTTTTCCTCGGCCACCAGATAAACGCCGACCGAGGAGCCTTCGTTATTGGGTTTGACCACATAGGGCGGTGCCATGACATGAGAGGCCATCACATCGGCCTTGGGGGCGATAACGCTTTCGACGACCGGCAGCCCCGCATGGCGGAACACATCCTTGGAGCGCTGCTTGTCCATCGCGAGAGCCGAGGCGAGCACGCCGGAATGCGTGTAAGGCAGTTTGAGCCACTCAAGCAGACCCTGCACACAGCCATCTTCGCCCCAGCGGCCATGCAGGCAATTCAATACGGCATAGGGGCTGAGATCGGCCAGAACGGCTGGAAGATCGCGGTCGGCTTCGACCTCGATCACGTTATATCCGCCATGTTCCCGCAAGGCAGCGGCGCATGCACGCCCACTGGACAGGGACACCTCACGCTCGGCCGAGGGGCCACCCATCAATACCGCCACTGTCGGGGTCTGTCCGCTCGACTTACCCACCAAAGTGCCTCTTCGCCTCGGACCGTTTGCGGCCCCTATCATTGTTTTCTTTGCTTTGCCGTGACTTAGCTGATGCCCGACGGCTTAGCTTTGCGACACCGGATCACCCAATTTTTCACCGACGCGCTTAATTTCCCATTCTAGCCTTATACCGCTTGAAGCGTAAACCTTTTTTCGCACCTCTTCGCCCAATGACTCTAGATCATGGGCCGTCGCACCGCCGGTGTTGATGAGGAAATTGGAATGTTTCGGGCTCATCTGTGCGCCCCCCACGGTGGCCCCGCGCATCCCGGCGTCGTCGATCACCTTCCACGCCTTCAGGTCGTGCACATCGTCCGCCTTCCCGGTTGAGGAAAACCCCGCCGGATTGCGAAAGGTCGACCCGGCGCTGCGGTCCTTGGTCGGCTGGCTTTCGTCGCGTTTGGCAAGCTGCTGTTCCATCCGGGCGTGCAACTCCTCAGGCTCCCCTTTGGGCGGCGCAAAGGTTGCCCCGATCAACACCGCACCGGGCGACAGATCGCTTTGACGGTAGCGGAAGTTGAGGTCATCTGCGGTCAGTGTCACCACCTCGCCCGCGCGGGTCACGGCCTTGGCCGAGACGAAATGATCCGCCGTGTAGCTGCCATAACAGCCCGCGTTCATGCGCAAAGCCCCGCCGATGCTGCCGGGGATGGTCCGTAGAAAGGTTAGATCCAGCCCTGCATCCGCCGCCTTGCGCGCCACATGGGCATCCAGCGCCGCCGCGCCCGCGGTCACGTGATCCCCGTCGATCTCAATCCCGTTAAAGCCGCGGCCCAGCCGGATCACCACGGCCCGCAGCCCCCCGTCGCGCACGATCAGGTTGCTGCCCACGCCCATGGGGAAAACCGTGATGCCCTGCGGCAAGCGGCGCATGAAAAGGCACAGGTCCTCCACATCGGCGGGTTGGAACAGATAATCCGCAGGGCCGCCAACGCGGAGCCATGTCAGGTCGCTCAAGGCGCGATTTGGGGTAAGCCTGCCGCGCAGGTCGGGGATATTCAGCGTCATCATGGCGCCGGACTTAGCGCATTTAACAGGCGGGGCAAACCATCAAGAAGACGGCGGATCGACGCGGCTCTCACGCCAGCGTTTCGCCACCCGCCCGGCCAGCCAGCCCAGACCGAAACCGCCCACAGCATAGAACAGCACCGAAAGCTGCGCCAATAGCGCATGAGGCTCAAACACCCGCGCATCCAGCCCGAAAACCATCCACGATGCGTTAAGCCCAAGGCCAACCGCCAGCACGATAAAGAACCACAGCACACGGCCGCGATAACCGGTCCAGAGACAGGCGATCATCCAGATTGCAAAGACGGTCAGCAGCGCCGCAAGTGTCGGCGTCAGGGTCATTCCGCAGGTCCTTTGACCCGCCCTGCCCCACGGCGCAGCCAGCGCGCGAAATAGACCACCGGCCAGCGCAGCACCGAACAGCCCCCCGCCAACACCAGCATGCCCAGCCATGGGCCGTGCTGCGCGGTGACGAAACCAACGATGGGGATGCCCACGGCGATCAGCAGATAGGCGCTGCGCCAGTGGAAATCCTTGCTGGGGGTCATGGCCAGAATATTGGCGATCACAAACCAAAAACAGGCGAGAACGAGAGACAGGCTCATTTCGGCAGCTCCGGTTTTTTGCCCCGCAGCCGCGCCCAGAGGTAACGCAGTGGATTGCGGAACATCGACAGGAAAGCCATCAAGGCCAATAGCGCAAAGGCCCATGAATGCGTCACGCCGATGGCGATGATCAGCACCGGTGCGGCGATCAGCAAAACCACCCCCGGCAGATATTGAGAGCGCAGCGGCAGCATGGCCACTGTCACGGCGGCGAAGACCCAAAGGATCGACAGCCACACGAGGGTCACGCAGCGGCCTCCTTGGCCGCGCGCAGCGCCTCGGGCAGGTCATTGGCCCAGCCGCTGATCGTACCCGCCCCCAGGCAGACCACCATATCGCCCGGTCGCGCCTCGCGCCGGACCAATTGCGTCAGCGCCTCGGCATCCTCGACCGCATAGGCGTGGCGATGCCCGTGCTGGATCAGCCCGGCGACCAGCCCGTCGCGGTCGGCACCGGGAATCGGCTCTTCGCCCGCGGCATAGACATCGGCGATGCCCACCACATCGGCATCGTTGAAACAGGCGCAGAACTCGTCGAAGTGATGGCTCAGGCGCGAGTAGCGGTGCGGCTGGTGCACGGCGATCACCCGCCCCTTGCTGGCCTGCCGCGCGGCTTTGAGAACAGCGGTAATCTCAACCGGGTGGTGGCCATAGTCGTCGATGATGGTGACCCCGTCCACTTCGCCCACGCGGGTAAAGCGGCGGTTCACCCCGCCAAAGCTGCCCAAGGCCGCGCGGATCTCTTCCAGCTTCATCCCTAGGTGCCGCGCCACGGTCACCGCCGCCAGCGCGTTCGAGACGTTGTGATCGCCCGGCATCGGCAGGGCGCAGTTTTCGATGACCATATCTTCGGTTTGTAGATGCACGTCGAAATGCGCCACGCCGTCCTTGTAATGCAGCCCCACGGCGCGCACATCGGCCTGCGCGTTGAACCCGTAGGTCATAACGCGACGGTCCGTCAGCTTGCCCACCAGCGACTGCACCTCAGGGTGATCGGTGCAGCAGACCGCCAGCCCGTAGAACGGGATATTGGAGACGAAATTCAAAAAGCCCTGCCGCAGCGTATCGAAGTCGCCCCAATGCTCCATATGCTCGGGGTCGATATTGGTGACGACGGCGATGGTGGCAGGCAAGCGGTTAAAGCTGCCGTCGCTTTCATCCGCTTCCACGACCATCCAGTCGCCCTGCCCCATCCGCGCATTGGAGCCGTAAGCGTGGATGATGCCGCCATTCACGACAGTGGGATCAATCCCCCCGGCCACGAGCAGTTCGGCCACCAGCGTGGTGGTCGTCGTTTTGCCATGGGTGCCCGCCACGGCGATGTTGGACTTAAGCCGCATAAGCTCGGCCAGCATTTCGGCGCGGCGCACGACGGGCAGGCCACGGCGACGGGCCTCGTCCAATTCTGCGTTGCCCGGTTTGATCGCCGAAGAGATCACGACCACGGCCGCCCCTTCGACATTTTCAGCCGCTTGGCCTTCGAAGATGCGCCCGCCCAACTCGGCCAGCCGCACGGTGATCTTAGTGGTCTTCAGGTCCGATCCCTGCACCTTGTAGCCGTGGTTCAGCAGAACTTCGGCGATGCCAGACATGCCGATGCCGCCGATGCCGACGAAATGGATCGGGCCGACATCGGTCGGCAGTTTGGTGGCGGCGGCGTTCATTGGGGGTTTTCCTCTTCTGCGGGGGCCAGCGTGCCTTGGGCGGCAAGCTGTTCGACCATATCTGCCAATGTCTCGGCCGCGTCGGGTTTGCCGACCGACAGCGCGGCCCGCGCCATCTGCAACGCCCCATCGGGCATCTCAAGCACCGCGAGGATTTGGTCGGTCATGATTTCGGGGTTTGCCTTGCGTTCGGGCACCATGATCGCGGCCCCGGCATCAACCAGACCGCGGGCATTGGCGCTTTGGTGGTCACCTGCCGCAGCGGCAAAGGGGATCAGGATCGACGGACGCCCGATCACCGACAGATCTGCCACGCTGGAGGCACCCGAGCGGCTGATCACCAGTTGCGCTTCGGACATGCGGCGCGGCACATCGTCAAAGAAGGGGCGCACATCGGCGCTGATGCCAGACTCGGCATAGTAATCCGCCACCCGCTGGCCGTCTTCGTCGCGGGCCTGATGGCTGACGCGGATGTTGCGGATCATGTTCATCGGCAGCGCGGCCAGCGCGGGCGGCACCACGTCGGACAGGATGCGCGCGCCTTGGCTGCCGCCCATCACCAAGACTTCCATCGGATAATCCCCCGGCGGGATATAGGCGGCCCCGGCACGGTCCAACACGGCGGCGCGCACAGGGTTGCCCACATGCCAGCCCTGCACGCCCTCGGGCAGTTTCGTGGGCCAGATGCCGCAGGCCACGGCGTGCACCCGCTTGGCAAAGATTTCGTTCACCCGGCCCAGAATGCCATTTTGCTCGTGGATCATGCGCGGCATCCGCAGCGCCCATGCAGCGCCAAGCGCGGGGATCGACGGATAGCCACCAAAGCCCACCACGACCGAAGGCCGGTCGCGCAGCATATTCAGCCCCGAGCGGACCACACCAGCCGCGATGCGGAACGGCACCAGCGCCTTGGCCACCACGCCGCCCCGGGCGAAAGTGGCGCTGCTGATCTGGCTGATCTCAACCGCTTCGGGAAAGCCACCGGTATAGCGCGCGCCGCGAGCATCGGTGCTAAGCTTCACCCGCCAGCCGCGTTTCAGCATTACCTCGGCCAAAGCCTGCGCGGGAAACATATGCCCACCGGTCCCCCCGGCGGCGATGATCAGCAGTGGGGCGGCCATCAGCGGCGGCCCCGGCCCAGAATGTCGCTGATCTCACCCTGCGGGCGCGAGCGGGTAAAGGCAAGGAGCATGCCCACGGCAATGCCGCTGGCGATCACCGAAGAGCCACCATAGCTCACGAAGGGCAAGGTCATGCCCTTGGCGGGCAAAAGCCGCACTGCCACACCCATGTTAATCATCGCCTGTACTCCGAATGTGCAGGCCAGCCCGGTTCCGGCCAGCCGGATGAAGGGGTCACGCTCGCGCACCAACCGCAACAGCGAACGGACGACCACAACAGCATATAGGGCGATGATGCAGACGACCATGATAAGGCCGTATTCCTCGGCAGCGACGGCGATGATAAAATCGGTATGCGCGTCGGGCAGCGACCATTTCACCTCGCCCTCGCCCACGCCCACACCAAACAACCCGCCTTCGCGGATGGCATTGGTGGCATAGCCAAGCTGGGTTGTCGGATCGACATCAACGCTGAGAAAGCCGTCGATACGCCGCGCGAAGTGTTCGGAGTTGGAGTAGGCAAAGGTCCCCGCCAGAACGACAAGCCCTGCCATGCCGACCAGCAGCACCATCGGCGCGCCGGCGACGAAATACATCACGCCCCAGCCAAAGAGCACAAGACAGGCCTGCCCGAAGTCAGGCTGCATCGCCAGCATGAGCACGATGGAGATACACAGCGCAAAAGACCAAGACTTACCCGGAGGGCCGTTGATCTCGGTTGCGGCGGCCATCATCCATGCGGCGGCCACCATGAAACCGGGTTTCAGAAATTCCGATGGCTGGAACGAGGCGAACCCCAGCGAATACCAGCGAGTCGCCCCCTTGCCAAAGTCGGTGCCGAAAAAGGGCAGCAGCGCCAACGCCACGAATGAAAGAACAAACCCCAGCACCGCCAAACGCCGCACCAGCGTCGGCGACATCATCGAGGTCAGCAGCATCGCCACCAGCGCCAATCCGCCAAAGAACGCCTGCCGCTGCACATAGTGAAAGGCATCAAAGCCGTTTTTCGCCGCCAAGGGCGGTGAGGCGGCGAGCCCCAAAAGCATGCCGACAGCAAACAAAATCAACACGCAGGACAAAGCCCAGCGGTCGACCGTACGCCACCATTTTGGAAGGATCGGTTCACCATCCCGTACCGGGACCGCGCCATAGACCATCTCTGTCATGGGTATCTGCCTTAACTGCCTCAACGGCCCCTTTGCGGGGTCTCATCCGGGAAGAATAGCCCGAATTTCGACATGAAGCTAGTGCATTTCACCCCAGGGCAGTGGCTGGGGTCGGCGGGGCCGTGCGGGGCCCCGCCGCTAGGCGATCAGATCACCGTATCAGGCTGCTCATCAGGCCGCCTTGTGGGTGCCGCGCACCGGGTAGCCTTTGTCGCGAACGAACTTGAGGCCGTTCAACAGCCCCTCCAACTCGGGCCGCGCGAAGGGCGCGTTAGAGATGTCGACGATCTGCAGCTTGCCTTCGTCGTTGATGACAAAGGTGGCTGGTTCGGCGAAGGGCCGGTCGGTCTCCTGCGGGCTGCGCGGGTCGGAGATATAGAGGCCAAGCTCGGCCATTTGTTCGAGGCTCAGATCATAGCCGATGGGCAGGGTCAGGTTGTCTTCTTCGGCCATGGATTTGGCCTTTTCCTCGGGGTCGCCCGAAACGGCGATCACATCCACACCGATCTCATGGAACTGGCTTTGCAGCTTCTCAAGCTGCGCAAGGTACTTTTTGCAGATCGGGCAGTGCAGCCCGCGGTAGACCACCACCAATTGCCAGTCGCGCCCCTCTTGCGGTTGGCCCAAGGTCAGCGTGCCCCCGCCGAGTTTGGCCACATCCATCTTCGGGAAATCTTGTTCTGCGGTCAATTTGGTCATCCTCTGCTCCTGTTACATTTGCGTCTGCTCCCCAACTATGACGCATCAGTGATCGGGCAACCGCTGTCACGTCTTCTTGACCGGGCCTTCGCATTCGGGCAGAGCGCGCCCATGCAAGTTGATACAGCCATCATTGGAGCCGGAGCCGCTGGCATGATGTGCGCGGCCCACACGGGCGGGCGCGTGTTGGTGGTGGACCATGCCAAAGCGCCGGGCGAGAAAATTCGCATCTCGGGCGGCGGGCGGTGCAATTTCACCAATATGTATTGCGAGCCGCAGGCGTTTCTCAGCCAGAACCCGCATTTCGCCAAATCCGCACTGGCGCGCTATACCCAATGGGATTTCATCGAACTGGTCGATCGCCACGGCATCGCGTGGCATGAGAAAACGCTGGGCCAACTCTTCTGCGATACCAGCGCGAAGGAGATCATCGCCATGCTGCGCGGGTTGATGCAGAAGGCCGGGGTCGATCTGCAATTGCAAAGCAGCGCCAGCAATTTTGAGAAGGTCGATGGCCACTTCACCTTTGATTTGCAAACACCTGATAAGACAGTGAAAGTTACCGCACGCAGCCTTGTAATCGCCACCGGCGGCAAGTCGATCCCCAAGATGGGCGCGACCGGCATCGCCTATGACATCGCGCGTCAGTTCGGCCTGAAGGTGACCGATACGCGCGCCGGACTGGTGCCTTTCACCTTTGCCGAAGGGCGCTTTGCACCGCTGGCCGGTGTGGCCACCCCTGCCCGTATCACCGCTGGGACGACCGGCTTTGACGAGGCCCTGCTGTTCACTCACCGTGGCCTCTCTGGCCCCGCGGTTTTGCAGGCGTCGTCCTATTGGCAAGAGGGCGAAGCGATCACGGTGAACCTTGCCCCCGAGGGCACTCTGTTGGACGCCCTGCGCGAGCAGAGGCAACTTGCGGGGCGGCGTAACTTTACCACCATCCTCGCGCAGCACCTGCCCGCGCGATTGGTGGACTTTTTAGGCCAAGAGTTTGACCTCTCGGGCAACTTGGCGGATTGGTCCGACGCGCGGCTCATCGCCTTTGTGAAGGCGTTGCAGAACTGGCAATTGCACCCCGGCGGCACCGAAGGCTATCGCACGGCTGAGGTCACTTTGGGCGGTGTGGATACCGATGCGCTCTCGTCCAAAACCATGGCGGCGAAGGACGTGCCCGGTCTCTATTTCATCGGCGAAGCGGTGGACGTGACCGGCTGGCTCGGCGGGTATAACTTCCAGTGGGCCTGGTCCTCGGGCATGGCCGCGGCGCGGGCGATTAGCGGCTAGGCGCGCGGATTACTCCGAGAGTGCCTTTTGCACCTGCGCCACGAAATCCTCACCACGCCGTTCGAAATTGTCATATTGATCGAAACTCGCCGCAGCCGGGGCGAGCAGGACGACATCGCCCTCCTCCGCCTCTGCCGCCGCCCGCGCCACGGCTTTTTCCATCGTGCCGCAAACTTCGGCTTCGGTCGTCAATTGCATGGCGAAATGCGCGGCCTCGCGGCCAATGACATAGGCCTTGCGTACCGCGCCTTGGGCCTCTGCCAACCCTTTCAGCCCGCCCTCTTTCTCCAACCCGCCGCAGATCCAGCGGATGTTGCGGAAAGCGGCCAGCGCCTTGGCTGCGCTGTCGACGTTGGTGGCTTTGCTGTCGTTGACATAGCGCACGCCATGCGCCTCGGCCACGGTCTGGCTGCGGTGCGGCAAGCCGCCGAAACTGTGAAACGCCGCCTCGATCACCCGCGGGGCAAGGCCAAGCGCACGGCAGGCGGCATAGGCCGCGCATGCGTTCTGGTGGTTATGCGCGCCCGGCAGCCCCTGAATGCTGCGCAGATCAATCGAGCCCACCTGTTTGCCACGGCGGTATTCGCTCAAGAACCCTTTTTTGGCAAAGACCTGCCAGCCGGGGCCAGAGAGTTTGGTCTCCGCACTGATGCGGATCACCCGGTCATCACTCGGCCCCTCGCTCATTTGCCCGGCAAGGAAACGGCCTCGGCCTCGTCCACTCC